>Ga0315296_10000079_pt1 | contig 98593 bp, 86 predicted proteins | sample YL17G14_18_MG_FD_203921 | JGI IMG/M metagenome (GOLD analysis project Ga0315296, IMG submission 203921) | Sediment microbial communities from Yellowstone Lake, YNP, Wyoming, USA - YL17G14_18 | ecosystem: Environmental > Aquatic > Freshwater > Lake > Sediment | place: USA: Wyoming | collected... | reverse complement strand
GGGATTTAACCGAATGGCTGGTGGAGTACAACTTCAGGAGACCCCACCAATCACTCGGCTACATCGCGCCAATTAATTTTCAGGTTAAATATTTAAAAGTGTTACCTATGTACCCGTCTAGTACAAAGACTTGACAGCGCCTCTGAAATAGAATAAGATGTAAGTACATGATAAATAATTTCAAAACCACTATAAAAAAACGAAGCGGATAACGTCTGACTTTTTGTGTTAGTAATGACCGCTTCAACGAAAGGCGGTTTTTTATTTATCATAGTACTTTGAAAATTTAACCCTGTTAAATGTTGCTCGACGCAATTCGTTTAATACGAAAATATTTAACAGGTTACACTTAATTAAATTTTAGACAGGGGTCTTTATTTAATTAAGTAGTAGGTAAACCCAGCACCACTTTCACTGCATAATTTTTATTTTTTTTGATTTATATAAAGCAGAAAAAGATGTTATACGATTTGATGATTGTGTTGTGAAAGTGGTGCTTGGGTAAAGCATACAAATAAGTTCATAAAGATACATAAAATCTGTATCTATTTAGAAACTTACGCAAGAAAATTAGGTTATAAGCGAATGGCGGATGCCTTGGGATATTGATGCTATGAAGGACGTGGCGTGCCTGCGATAAGCATCGGGGAGGTGGCTAGCAACCTTTGATCCGGTGATTTCCGAATGAGGAAACTCAATACTGCTAATACAGTATTACGTCCCGCTTTGCGGGACGAGCGCACCCGGTGAAGTGAAACATCTCAGTAGCCGGAGGAACAGAAAACAATGAAAATTTATATTCTCTCTTGATTATAATATCTTGAGGAGAGATTATGAATTTTCGCATTCCCTTAGTAGTGGCGAGCGAAAAGGGAACAGCCCAAACCAATTTATATAATTGGGGTTGCAAGGGTTTAACGTCGGGAGCTTTTCCGTGAACAATTTATTGTTTATGGAAATGTTTGCCGAGGGAGAGCATTTAGATAAAATTGTTAAAAGAAGCACCCTGGAAAGGGGCACCATAGAAGGTAATAGTCCTGTATTTAAAAATAATTTTATGCTCCTTGTTAGATTTCTTAAGTACTGTCGGGAATGATAACCTGGCAGGAATCAGGCCGAACTATCGGCCAAGGCTAAATAATCAATATCACCGATAGTGAACCAGTACCGTGAGGGAAAGGTGAAAAGTAGGGGGTTGACCCCGGTGAAATAGTACCTGAAACCATTTGCTTACAAAGAGTCGGAGCCCGCAAGGGTGACGGCGTGCTTTTTGCAGAACGAGCCAACGAGTCTGAATATTCAGCTTGTCTAAGCCCTTATGGGGTGCAGACGTAGCGAAAGCGAGTGTTAATAGCGCGTTTGTTGAATGTTCAGGACCCGAAGCCAGACGAGCTTACCATGAGCAGGATGAACCCTTGTGAAAACGAGGGGGAGGTCCGAACTAGTGAGGCGTGCAATCCTCTTGGATGACTTGTGGTAAGGAGTGAAAAGCTAATCGAGTTTGGTAATAGCTGGTTCTTCCCGAAACAGCTTTGGGGCTGGCGTCTCTGGTCAAAATACGGGGGTAGAGCACTAAATAGAATTCCTTGGAGTTTCTCCAGGTTTTCTAATTAAACTCCGAATACCGTATTTAATGCAGAGGCAGTAAGAACGCGGGGGCTAAGCTCCGCGCTCAAAAGAGAAACAGCTCAGATCATCGTCTAAGGTCCCTAAATTAGACTAAGTGTTTTTAAGGAAGTATTTTGCCCTCGACAGGCAGGAAGTTAGCTTAGAGGTAGCTATCTTTTAAAGAGTGTGTAACAACTCACTGCCCAAACCGGTCGCCTTTGGCGACTGGAGGGGCGAGATGCGCCAAAGATTTCCGGGACTAAAGTCTAATACCGAAGACATGGATGCTTTTTGATATTTATCAAAAAGCGTGGTAGGGAAGCATTCCCAGGGCATTGAAGCCGAAGTGTAAACGACGGTGGAGCGCTGGGAAGAGAGAATGTTGGCCTGAGTAACCGCATTCCGGATGAAAGCTCCGGACACTGAAAGTCCAAGGTTTCCTTGGCAATGGTATTCAACCAAGGGTTAGGCGGTCCTAAGGTAAACCCGAAAGGGGTAGCTGATGGACAGTCGATTAATATTTCGACCCTTCTTTATTTTTTCAATAAAGTGCGGAATTTAGTAAGTAAGGCGGCTAATTGGATTGTCGTCGCTAGCATAACGCAAGAAGTGCCGGCGGGAAGTCCCGTTCGCGGGACGAACCTTACTGAGCAAGTTCCCTAGAAAAGCTTTATTTAAATAGAATAGAGAAACCGTACCGCAAACCGACACAGGTGGACAAGCGTAAGTATGCTAAAGTGAACGGGTGAGACCTCGTTAAGGAACTCGGCAAACAAGTGGCCGTAAGTTCGCAATATGGCCTTCCGCCTTAGGCGGATGCAACAAACGTACTTCAAGCGACTGTTTATCAAAAACACAGCTCCCTGCTAACTCGTAAGAGGATGTATAGGGGGTGAAGCCTGACCAGTGTTGGAATGTTAAGTTTGAGGGTGGTAGCCGCAAGGTTACTGCTCATTGAATGAAGCACCAATGAACGTCGGCGATAACTATAGACGACGATTGTAGTTACAAAACTTCGCTATATGCTGGAAACTCTGTAGTATCTGATGCTACTATGGTATAATAAATTAAAGGTGAATTTCCCCCTTTACTATTATGCCAAGTAAAAAAGCATTCAGTGCAGACAATCAGCAGGAAAGAATAGAAGTTTGTGGATGGATAACTGGGTTTGTAGACGGAGAAGGGTCTTTTCTTGTAAATATATTTCAATCTCCAAGAGCAAAAAGTAAATGGCAAATTTTTCCTGAATTTAATGTTTCACAATCATTAAAAGGAAAAGAATTGCTTGAAAAATTAGAAAAATTTTTTGCTTGCGGACATATTTACGCGCATAACGCGAGAAATATAAAACAAGGAAAATGGGATCCTCTCTATAAATATTGCGTCAGAAATAGGGGCGAATTGCAAAAAATAATTATTCCTTTTTTCAAAAATCATTCTTGTTTTGGCAAAGCCAAAAGAAATGATTTTGAAAGATTTGTTAAAGTTGTTCAAATGATGGACAAGGGAGAACATTTAACAAAAAAGGGAATGATAAAAATTGCTAAAATCGCAGAAAAAATGACGCATCGCAAACCATTTAAGGAATCTTCCATATATAAATTTCTATTATCCTCAGAGACTACACGCGAAGCCTAAAACTATATGATGGTTTTAGGATGATATAGTCCGATCTTTATGGCGACATAAAGGCTGACCTGAAAAATGGTCTAATAAAAAGATGAATCGTCCAAAGGTATTACAAAATGCTTTTGTAAAACTTGGCTATATGCTGGAAACTCCGTAGTATCCGACATTACTTTGCTCGTAGCAAAGTGAAAATATGTTCGGTGCGGACAATCAGCAGGGAAGAATTCGGAGAATAGATAATGAACGACCAAATTTGGTTGTATATCCTGTTGGGATATTATGTGGGAATAACGCTAAATGCGTGTATCCACTATGTCCGACGGGTGTTACGAGAAGAGAAAGAAGAAATGAATCGACGGTTTAGTCGATCCGAATAACCCTCAACGACTATACGCCAAGGCGTAAATTGACAATAGGCGGGCATGCAAAATGCCTCTACCCGCAATTTTTTCAATGAACGCAAGATATAGTCTGAACTGCATGGCGACATGCAGAATGCAGCAGAAATGACTGCAACGGTGTTAAAAATGACTTATTTAACACTAAGTAACAAATTTGAGCGTAATCCCTTGCCGGGTAAAGAAAACCGGAAATTGCTCGGCATAATAAAGTTGGCTCATAACGGAGAAAGGAGAAAAATTTGGACAATTTTTCTTTCAACCCCGTGGGAAGTCGTCCTGAGAGAAATCGAAGGATTGACCCCGTAACGACTGAGCTCGAAAGAGCGAGATAGAAGTGAAAAATCTTCTATAACACGCCAACCAATAATGTGGTAAAATCAAGTAATGGAAAAGCTAAATCCTTTCTATATTACTGGTTTTACAGAAGGTGAAGGAAGTTTCTACGTTGGTATCTTGCCAAGAAAAATGAATACCGGATGGGAAGTCCGGCCTTCGTTTTCACTTTCTCAAAACGAGAAAGACAAAGTGCTTGTTTCTTCTTTAATTGATTTTTTTGGATGCGGATTTGTGAGGCCTTCAAAAGGCGACCAAACTGTAAAATATGAAGTTAGGTCGCTGAAGGATTTGCAAGACAAAATTATTCCGCATTTTGAAAAATATCAGTTAGCTGGAAGAAAGCAAAATGATTTCATTGCTTTTCAAAAGGCAATTGAAATTATGAAAACAAACAGGCATTTGGAAAATGAAGGATTAAAAGAAATCATTTTTTTGGCATTATCAATGACGAAAAATCCTCGCAGAATTAAATCTCTGCAAAATATCCTCACATTGTTGAAGGTATAGTCTGACTTCAAAAATCGAAGTTCCGGCCCGCATGAATGGCCTAACGACTTGAAGACTGTCTCAACGAGGCGCCCGGTGAAAATGCAATAGCAGTGAAGATGCTGCTTACCTGCGGCTAGACGGAAAGACCCCGGAAGCTTTACTGTAGTTAGATATTGGCTTATGATTTTTGATGCGTAGCGTAGTGGGGAGCCTTTGAAACATCGTTCTCGGACGGTGCGGAGGCGCCAATGAAACACCCATCTTTAAAAATTATAATTCTAATCCTCTTTACTGAGGTGACAGTGTTTAATGGGCAGTTTAAGTGGGGCACTTGCCTCCTAAAAAGTAATGGAGGCGTTTAAAGGTTGGCTAGCTTCGGATGGAAATCGAAGCGATAGGGCAAAGCCATAAGCCAGCTTTACTGCAAGACGGCTATGTCGCGCAGTTGCGAAAGCAGAACTTAGTGAACCGACTAATTTTTATAGAAAATTAGAAGATCATCAGCCAAAAGCTACTCCGGGGATAACAGGCTAGTAGAGCCCGAGAGTCCTTATCGACGGCTCTGTTCGGCACCTCGATGTCGGCTCAACTTATCCTGGGGGTGAAGTAGAATTTTATTCTGCTTTCCTTTGTGGAAACATAAAGGTAATAAACAAGCTCAAAACGGGGGAGGCCTTAATATTTTATCAGGTACTTGTAAGTTTACAGGTCCCAAGTTAAAATAGAATAATTAAGGTTAATCCCGTGAGAAAAATATTTTCTGAAGTTAATAAAGCATATATCTCCGGATTATTAGACGGAGATGGAGCAATTATGGCCTGCATTGAAAAACATGCAGAGAAAAAGTTTGGTTTTAGAGTGAGAATTTACATCAAAATTAGTCAAAACAATTATAAAATTCTCAATTGGTGTAAATTAACTACAAAAATGGGGAATGTCAGAAACGTTAAAAACGATGAATACGAGTGGAGGATTAGAAATCAGGAAGACGCGAAATTATTGTTAGAATCGTTGCTTCCTTACCTAAAAATTAAGAAGAGGCAAGGATATCTATCAAAAAAAATTCTAAATACTAAAATCAAAACTATCAAAGGATTGCTAAGAACAGCTAAATTAGCAGATGCATTGTCAAAATTAAATGTTCGCTCGCAAGGGCGGAGGAAAAATTTTATGGCAATGATCCAAGAAAGTATTTCTCCTAACGACTGATTCCCGATATTTGATATCGCGGATGAGATAGAAGTTTAAAATATTTCTATCATACGGCTTGCACCTAAACTTTAGTTGGTGACAATTAAAGCATGGTGAAGGGATAGTCTTACCCTATAAGTAATTATAGAAGGTTAGAGCTCCCAAGGGTCCGGCTGTTCGCCGGTTAAAAAGTTACGTGAGCTGGGTTCAAACCGTCGTGAGACAGGTTGGTCCCTATCTACCGCAGGCGTCGAGTTTTGAGGGGATTTGTTCCTAGTAAAAATTTGCTACTTCGTAAAGTAATTTACGATGACAATTCGGCTAATAACGGTGAAACCTTAATAATTTTGGTCTGTTGATAACCATTATTGAATTCGGTCCAATAATAATGGTACAATTAACTTGAGGACCAATAATTAATTAAGATAATACCGTGGGAAGTCGCGATAATTTTATCGTTGACCCCGTAACGACTTTTTCTTAAATAATTTTTTTAAGAAGGGATGGTGGTTTTTTAACCCATCATAATACGCCGACACCCTAACTATTTTAGAAGGGTGAAGATATAGTCTATGCACGTAGTGATACGTGGTTTAAACATGACGAGAGGACCGGAATGAACTGACCTCTGGTGTATCAGTTGTCCTGCCAAGGGCATTGCTGAGTAGCTAAGTCGGGAATAGATAAGCGCTGAAAGCATATAAGCGCGAAACTAACCCCAAGATGAGAACTCACAGATTTCCCGTAGATGACGGGATTGATAGGCTCCAGGTGTAAGCTAAGTAATTAGTTCAGCCGGGGAGTACTAATAAATCATTTTATTTTCTAGCGTAAGTTCACCCTGTTAAATAATTTCGCTTTGCGAAATTAGCCTTCGGGCTATTTAACGGGGTAAAAATAGATACAGATTTTATTTATCTTTACCATTGACTCTTCACCTTTGATTAGAAGAGTGAAGAGTTAATATCAAAAATTACTTCGCCGATTTTATACAAAAAAGGTGAAGAGTTGAATGCAAAGGTGGCGACTATACTGGAGTTGTCCCACCTGATCCCATTTCGAACTCAGAAGTGAAATACTCCAAGGCCGATGGTAGTGCTTTGCGCGAGAGTAGGTAGTTGCCACCCTTGCATTCAAGCTGAAAACCGACTTTGTCGGTTTTTTGGTTGCATAAAAAAAGATGAAGGAGTAAAATAACTTATGATAAATTATATCTTCAAGCATGGATTTCTCAATAAAGGTTTTGCTAAATAAAAAAAATGGGGTATTCCTAAAAATTCTAATCGGCGTTATTATTTTGTCTGTTTTGATTTGTATTTTGAATTTGTTTCAAAGGCAGGTAAAAAATACTTTTTATATAATCTCTGAGCCAGTCGAAAAAACTTTTAGCATGGCGGCCGATAACACTTCGGTTTTTTTTGCATCGCTTTTAGGCAAAAAAGGTTTGGTTCAAGAAAACGAAGAGCTAAAAAAAGAAAACCAAAAGCTATTGTCAGAGATTTCTTTGTTGCAAGACGATGAAAGAAAAAATCAAATGACGGCGGATATTTTGGGTTTGAAAGATATGAAATTATTGTTAGCCGGTATTATTGGTTTGGATAGTCAGCAAGATATTATTTCAATAGATAAAGGTTCAACTAGCGGAGTTTTGGAGGGCATGGCAGTGATAAATCAGCAAGAAGTTCTTTTTGGAAAGGTTATAAAGGTCTTCAATAGTTTTTCAAAAGTTATGCTAATATCCAGCAAAAGCAGCGTTATTGACGTAAGAGTTCAGCAAGATGACCCAGAGGGTACCCCAACAAAGCCGGTAATTAATGGCGTGGTCAAGGGCAGCGGGTTTTTAGGTGTTTATTTGGATTTAGTTCCTACAGACCAAGAAATAAAAGAGCAAGATATTTTGATTACATCAGCCTTAGAGGGGATATTCCCAAAAGACCTTTTGGTGGGCAAGGTCACAAAAAATTATAAAAATGACCAAAAGCCTTTTCAACAGGCGCAGGTGAAGCCATTTTTTAACATAAAAAATACAGATAATCTATTAGTGATAACAGATTACAAAAAAGAAAAGTAGCCTGAAATTTTATGTGGCTTAAGACTTTAATTACTATATTTCTTTTTTATTTACTCGCAGTCTTGCAGAGCAGTTTTTTTGTCAGCTTTAACATAATGGGCGCAGCTCCAAATCTTATCTTTATACTCTTCTTTATTATTATTTTTTTCAAAAAAAATGGCAGTTATTATGAAATAATGTTTTGGTCAATTGTTGCCGGTTTTCTTTTAGATGTATTTTCTTATTCATATTTTGGAGTTTCAATCGTGTTGCTATTAATAACAGGTATACTGCTAAAAAAGGTAATGCAGTCTTTAAGAGAGAAAAAAGATAAATATCCAATTGCATACTTTATACCTCTTTTCCTGGTTTTTTATGTATTTTATGATGTTTTTTCCGGTCTTTTTCTTTTTTTCTTTGACCCTTCTCATATTATTTTTAGTTTCAGCTGGCCTTTATTGTTAAGCATACTTTACAACTTAACTGTCGCTATTTTTAGTTTTTATGTCTATAAATGTTTTGTAAAGTTTTATAAACTATGAATTCTTACGGGAAATACAAAGTTAAGCAATCTTATGGCAGCATTGAGACCCACGAAGTTTTTTTAGACAAACTAGCCAAGCGCAAAGAAGAACAGCTTGGTATCACAGAAAAGAAATTAGAGGTGCCTCTTAAAGAAAAAATATCCTATGTGTTGTTAGGGGTTTTTTTATTGTTAGCATTGGTACTTTTTTCTAAAACCTTTTATTTGCAAGCGGTTCTTGGCCAAAGGTTTTATAATATAAGCGAGAACAACAAAGGAAAAATCGCTCTTATAATCCCGGAAAGAGGCATTATTTACGATAAGAATTTAAAGAAGCTTGTTTCCAACTCTCCTGCCTTTGATTTAGTTTGCGATAGAAGGCAGTTTTTGCAGGCAAATGCTCAAACCTTGAATGAAATAGAAAACATTGCGAAAGTTATTAATACAGACCCTTTAGAGTTAGAGAAAAAAATTGAGCTGACGAATAGTTCGGAAGTTTTAATTTTTGAAAACATTTCGCACGAGAGTTTATTAGTGCTTGAGGCGAAGATTAATGAATTTGAAGGCTGTAAAATAGAAAAAAATACTGTAAGAAATTATCTTTTTGCAGCTTCGTTTGCGCACTTGTTAGGTTACACGGGCAGAATAAATGAAGATGAACTTGGAGCATTTCAAGGCTACGCGGTAAATGACTATATCGGAAAAATTGGGCTTGAAAAATCATACGAAAGTTATTTAAGAGGCACACCGGGTAAAACTGAAGCTGCAAGAAATACTGCTGGTATAAATAGGGGAGAAAAAACTATTTTAACTCCAGAACCCGGGAAAAATTTAATATTAAACATAGATTCAGACCTTCAAAAAGAGCTTTACGACTCTTTAGAAAATAGCATAAAAAATGTTGGAGCAAAGAAAGGCGCAGCTGTTGCTATGAACCCAAATACCGGAGCTGTTTTAGCTTTAATTTCTTATCCTTCTTATGATGATAATCTTTTTTCTCATGGTATTTCTAAAACAGATTTTGATAATATACAAAACGATCCTTCTCAGCCTCTTTTTGACAGAGCTATTACAGCCAATTATCCGGTTGGTTCTACGATTAAGCCCTTTTTGGCTTCCGGGGCTTTGCAAGAAAAAATAATCTCTCCAGAAAAACAGATAAATGACCCGGGCTATATAGAGGTGCGCAGCGAATATGACCCAAGTATAGTTTATAGATTTGAGGGAGTTGCTCCTCACGGTTTAGTAGACATGAGAAAAGCATTAGCTGTTTCGTCAAACATTTATTTTTATACAGTAGGCGGAGGTTACGGCGATCAGCAGGGATTAGGACCCACTAGAATTAAAGAATATCTGTCTCTTTACGGTTGGGGCCAAAAAACTGGAATTGATATTCCCAGCGAGTCTCAGGGATTTATTCCGGATCCCGAATGGAAGAAAAAGACTAAGAATGAATCGTGGTGGGATGGAGATACCTATAACCTTTCTATTGGACAGTCTGATTTGCAAACAACACCTTTGCAAGTAGCTTCTGCTTATTGCGCAATTGCAAATGGCGGGACTTTGTATAAACCTCAAATTGTAAACAAAATTGTTGACGGTTCTGGCGACTCGGCAAAACCTGTGCAGGAATTTAAGCCGGAAGTTATAAGAAGCAATTTTATTGACTCCCAAAATTTAGAAATCGTCAGAGAGGGTATGAGAGACGGCGTGACAAAATTGTATGGATTAGCAGCTTCGTTAAACGACCTTCCCGTATCAGTAGCAGCTAAAACAGGTACTGCCCAAATTCCTGAAGCAGGCCACTATAATACATGGGTTGCCACTTTCGCTCCTTATGATAATCCGCAGATAGTTTTAGTGGTTACCATAGAAAGCGTACAGGGTCTGCGCTCCGCCGCATTACCAGTAGCGCATGACGTTTTAAACTGGTACTTCAGCAAAAAATAGGTTAAGATAATTAAATCAATACATAAATTTATAGCAATATGCCTACAATAGAAGAACTTAGAAAAACTCGCTTAGAAAAATTAAAAAAGCTTGAACATAGCGGGCTTTTGGCTTATCCGGCGAAAACAAACAGAACTCATACAATCGCCGAAGCGCTGAAAAATTTCTCTAAATTTTCAAAGGCGAAAAAAAGAGTTATTCTGGCTGGCAGAATTATGGCAATGCGCGGGCACGGAGGCGCGACTTTTTTGGACATAAACGATGGTACCGAAAAAATTCAGGCAATTATAAAAGAAGATAAATTAGGCGAAAAAGGTTATAAATTTTTTCTTGATGTCTTTGACATAGCTGATTTTATAGAAGTAAAAGGCGCTCTTTTTACCACGCAAAAAGGCGAAAAAACAATTGAGGCAGAGGACTATAAAATGCTGTCAAAAGCATTGCTTCCTTTACCTGAAAAGTGGCATGGGCTTCAAGATGTTGAAGAAAAATTAAGAAAAAGATATTTAGACATTATTTTCAATCCGGAAGTCAAAGAAATGATTAGGAAAAGAGCGATATTTTGGGCTTCAATGAGAGAATTTTTAAATAAAAAAGGATTTTTGGAAGTGGAAACTCCGGTTTTAGAAACCACTCCTGGCGGAGCTGATGCAAGGCCTTTTGTTACGCATCACAACGCTTTAGATATGGATGTTTTTTTGCGTATTTCCATGGGCGAATTATGGCAAAAAAGATTAATGGTGGCTGGGTTTGATAAGACATTTGAAATTGGGCGCCAATTCAGAAACGAAGGCATGGATTCAGAGCACTTGCAAGATTACACTCAAATGGAGTTTTACTGGGCTTATGCTGACTGCGAACAGGGAATAAAATTAGTTGAAGAAATGTATAAATATGTTGCTAAAAAAACTTTCGGAACTTTAAAATTTAAAATCCGCGGATTTGATGTTGATTTTGGCAAAAAGTGGGAAAAGTATGATTATACTTCAACAATTGCAAAATACACCGGCGTAAATATCGCTGAAACGAGTTTGCCGGAAATAGAAAAAGCTATAACAAAGCTCGGGATACAGGCTGAAGGATTTTCCGCCAAAGGCGGACCAGCCTCTGGCTGGAACAGAACAAGGGCAATTGATAATTTATTGAAATACTGCAGGAAAAATATTTCAGGCCCGGGATTTTTAATAAATACGCCAATTGACGTATCTCCGTTGGCAAAAAGAAATGAAAAAAATCCAACTATGGCGCAAAGGTTTCAAATAATTTTAGCCGGTTCTGAAAATGGAAATGGTTATTCAGAGTTAAATAATCCAATTGATCAGGCAGAAAGATTTGCAGAGCAACAAAAACTAAGAGACGAGGGCGACGAAGAAGCGCAAATGTATGACCATGACTTTGTTGAGGCATTAGAGCACGGCATGCCACCAACCTGCGGATTTGGAGTTTCAGAACGTTTATTTAGTTTTTTAATGGACAAACCCAGCCGCGAATGTCAAATTTTCCCATTGATGAAACCAAAATCGTAATTGTTTGATAAAAATATGGAACAAAAATCACAACAAAAGACATTTCTGCCAATTAACAATACAATAAATAATGATATTTTAGATAAGTTTTACATACGAAATATGAACAGTTGGGAAAATATTAATGCCGATTTAATTATTACTGACCCGCCATTTGGTATACAATTCAGTGGGAAAAATGGTAATTATCACAGAAATGTTAATAATGTGGTAGGCGGATATGTGGAATGGAAAGTTCCAGAATATGGTATCAATATGCAGCAATTATTAGAATGTATTAAAAAAAATTTGAAGGAAAATGGTCAGGCCTTAATATTTTCTGGTTGGAATAATAGTAATATAATTCACAATAAAATTACACAATTTGAAGGACTAACATTAAGGGGAAAAATGTACTGGAATTATAATTTTGCCCCTGCTTGCTTTAAAAAACCCGCTCACAATGTTTACGAAATTTATTGGATAACAAAAGGGGAAAAATGGCATTTTTATAATAGATGTTCAACTCATCATTGTCAAAATAGCGAACCGAACTTAACAGCGCTTAATTTTAAGAGAGATTATAAAGTCAATATGCCTAAATACCCGACGAGGCTTCCATTCAAACTTCTTCAGTGTTTATTGGAACATTTTTCTAATCCTAAAGATTTAATTTTTGACCCATTGTGTGGCAGTGGAATGGTTGGTGTGGTTTCACATACGATTAAGAGAAATTTTATATTAGGAGATCTTAACGAAAATGGGAAAATTGTGTTTAAACATCTCTTAGATTATTACTTAAATAAAAATGGTCTATATCAAGACCAAAAATTATTAACATGGTGGAAAAAATAACAAAAGAAAAGTTTCTACAAATCGCTAAAGAACTATCAAGGGGATTCAAAAATATTCCCACTTTTTGGGATGGAAGGGAATCAATTTTAGAAATGAAAGAAAACAATTTTCCCCATTGGAAACAAATGGAATGGCCTGGTTTTTATTTTCAATTTTTGTGCGGAAAATTACTGAAAGATAATGTAAAAATTCCTGGTCCGAAATATGGTAATGTAGAATTTGATAGTTTCAAAAAAATTCCGTGGGATTTTAAGGCACATGCCATTAACACAAGTAGCCATCAGATTATCGTTAACGATAGCGAGGCTACAGCGGCTGCCATAAAACAATTTGGCAGTGTTGGATTAATACTTGCTATGGGTGAGGTAAAATATAATGACGATAAGAGAACCTTTCAAAAATGGCACGAAAAACTTAAAGGTGGAAAATCAAAATATGAATTAGAAAGGATTAAACGTGGTGCATGGTCAAGATTTAGGAAAGTTAAATTTAAATTAGAACAAATATCTTTTATAGAAATTAATGATTCGATTTTAATAAAATGTGGCTCATTCCAAGGGGATTTTAGAAATTCAAATGGTTTACCGAGAAGAGAAAAAGTTTTGTTAGATTTAGAAAAATTAGACGAAGAAATAGTTTATTTTTTAGATTTTAAATAAAAATATGCTTGATATAAATTTTATAAGGCAAAATCCAGAGAAAGTTAAAGAGGCGTGCGAAAAAAAGCAGGTCAAATTAGATGTTAATAGAATTTTAGAGTTGGATAAAAAAAAGAGAGAGTTATTAGTTAAATCGGAAAATTTAAAAGCAGAGCAGAATAAAATCAGCAAGCACCTGCTTGCCGGCAGGCAGGGAAAGGCAGATGAACAAAGCATAAGCAAAGCAAAAGAAATTAAAGAAGAAATTAAAAGAATAGAGCCGGATTTTAAAAACATAGAAGCAGAGCTTAATAATTTATTACTTTTAGTTCCCAATATTCCATTTGATGATGTACCAGTCGGAAAAGATGATTCTGAAAATGTTGTTTTAAGGCAAGTTGGCAGGGCGCCAAAGTTTGATTTTCCTGCAAAGGATTATATGCAGTTAGGTCAAAAATTGGATTTAATTGATACAGAAAGAGCAAGTAAAGTGGCTGGCGCAAGGTTTGGATACTTAAAAAGAGAATTAGCGTTGCTTGAATTCGCGCTTGTTAATTTAGTATTAGACACGGTCAAAAAAGAGGGATTTATTCCAGTGATTCCTCCGGTAATGCTGAAAGAAGAGATGGCAAGGGGAACAGGATATTTTGAGGCAACAGATAAAAACGAAGCATATTTTTTGCCAGAAGACAAAATGTATTTAGTGGGCACAGCTGAACAATCAATGGCAGCAATGCATGCCAACGAAATTTTAGAGGTAAAAGATCTGCCTAAAAGATATGTTGCCTTTTCAACATGCTTTAGAAGAGAGGCCGGTTCTTATGGCAAAGATACAAAAGGCATTTTAAGGGTGCATCAGTTTGATAAGGTGGAAATGGTAATATTTTCAAAGCCCGAAGATTCTAAAAAAGAACACCAATTATTGCTGTCAATTGAAGAGCAATTAGTGAAAGCGTTAGATTTGCCATATCAGGTAGTTAATATCTGCACCGGGGATTTAGGCAGGCCGGCAGCCGCAAAATATGATATTGAAGCATGGTTGCCCTCGGAAAATAAATACAGAGAAACACATTCAACTTCTAACTGCACGGATTTTCAGGCAAGAAGATTAAATATTCGTTATCGCGACAAGTCGGGAAAATTAAATTTCGTGCACACGTTAAACGGCACTGCTTTTGCAATAGGAAGAATCTTGATAATGATTGTGGAAAATTACCAGCAGAAAGACGGAAGCATAAAGGTGCCGAAAGTTTTGCAGAAATACTGCGGCTTCAAAGTTATAAAACCTCTCAAAAAATGACAGAAGAGAAGGTTTTGGTTAAAAACATAAATACTATTGTTAAGATTTTTGGGGAAGGTAAGCCCTTTTTAATTTTGCACGGTTGGGGATCTAATTCTGAAAGATGGGAAAATGTAGCGCAATTCGTCTCTCAAGAGGGATTTAAAGTTATAGTTCCTAATTTGCCAGGGTTTGGCAGATCAGACCCTCTCCCTGTGCCATGGGATACCAATAAATATATTGATTGGATTGAGCAATTTATAAAACAGATGAACCTTGGCGACTTTTATCTATTAGGCCATTCTTTCGGCGGCGCTTTGGCATCTAAATTAGCGGTAAAACACGCCCAGGAAATCAAAAAATTATTTTTAGTGTCGGCCGCCTGCGTGAGAAAAAAAACAACAAAAAAAAACTTATTTACAAAAGTATCAAAAATTATAAAACTTTTTTATTTTCTGCCCCTTTATAGTTATTTTCGGAAAGCTGTTTATAAATTTATTATACGCAAAAGCGATTATTTATACGTTGAGGGCGTGATGAAAGAAACTTATTTAAATGTGGTTGCTGAAGACCTTTCTTTCCATTTGCCCTTTATTAAGATTCCTACGATTATTATTTGGGGCGATGAAGACGATTCTACGCCCATTGAAGACGGCTATTTCATAAATAAGCAAATAAAAAATTCAAAGTTCGTAATTATACCAGGGGCCGGGCACGACCTGAACAGAAAACAACCGGAAGCGCTTGCGGGGGAAATTATAAATAATTTGTAATATGTTTCTTTTATTAAACACATTCTGGTTTATAAGAACTTCAAAATATGTTCTTTTTTGGGTCTATCTTTGGCAACTAAAAGAATATCACGTCGGTCGTTTTTTAGACCACTTCAATACGCATAAGGGCAAAAAGTTGATTTTTGACCCTTTGTTATTTGTTAAAATAATTTTAGCCGCTCTTTTTATTCTTAGGAGTGAATTATTTACTCTTCTTTTTTCTATTTTATTTCTGGTTTACTTTGCAGAGTCATTGGCGTTTATAGCATCAATTGCTTTAAAAAAGACAAAAAAGCCCGTGAGGACCGCAAAGACTGTGCTTTTAACATTATTATTGTTTGCCTTGTTGGTTTTAATTGCATTCTGGGTTAGTAATCCTCTTTATATCTTGCTTTTTGATATTTTAACTCCGTTGATTGTTTCTTTGGTCGTACTTTCATTCCAGCCTTTAGCAGTTTTAGTTAGAAACAATACATTAAACAAGGCCGCAGGAAAGATTAAAAATATCAAATCGGCCGGTAATCTTAAGGTGATTGCTATTGTAGGTTCTTATGGTAAAACCTCAACTAAAGAATTTTTATCAACGATACTTTCTAAAAAATACAAGGTTTTAAAAACAAAAGAGCATCAGAACTCTGAAATAGGTATTTCCAGGTGTATTTTAGATGAGCTGAATAAAGAGCATCAGGTTTTTATAGCTGAGGTTGGCGCATATAACAAAGGTAAAGTAAAAGAAGTCTGCAACATATTAAAACCTGAAATAGGCGTTGTTACGGGAGTTAACGAGCAACACCTTGCCCTCTTTGGCTCTTTAGATAATCTGCTTTTTGCCGAGGGTGGCAGGGAATTAGCAAAAACGTTAGCCAAAGACGGTGTTTTAGTTTTAAACGGCGATAATAAATATTGCCTGGATTTATATAAAAAAACTGATTTACAAAAAAAGGTTTACAGCACGACTGGAAAAAAAGTGAGCTCGGATATTTGGACTGAGAAGATATCAATGCACGAAAAATTCATTTCCTTTTTAACCATTGATAAAGATAAGAGCGCCGTTCATTTCAGGGTGAATGTTTTAGGCGGGCAGAACATCCAGAACATTTTGGCTGCCACTCTTGTTGCAAAAGAGCTTAACATGAGCCTTGAAGAAATCGCAGAAGCCTGCAAGAACATAAAACAAGAGCAAGCAGGCATGACCCTGAAAAAAGGTAAACACGGTATTAATATTATTGATTCTTCGTATTCTTCTAATCCAGACGGGGTTTATGCAGACATAGATTATCTTAACGTATTTTTACAAAAGAAAGTTATTGTAATGCCGTGTTTAATTGAACTTGGTTTAAAATCTAAAGAGGTTCACGAAAAAATAGGCAGAAAAATCGCAGAAATTTGCGACTCGGCAATAATTACCAGCAGAGACAGATTTAAAGATATAAAAAATGGCTTTTTGGGTGAAGGAGGCGACGCCAAAAACATTTTATTGTGCGACAACCCGCAGGACATTTATTCAATAATCACGCTTTTTTGTAAAAAAGGCGACTCAGTGCTTCTAGAAGGTCGAGTCCCAAGCCGTTTGTTAGAAATGCTGATTAATTAATCTTTCTCTTGTTTATGAGTTATTTTAAACCCATTTCTATTTCTTTGTCCCCGAATGTAGAAAAAGACGACGTACGTCTTGCTTTGAATTTAATTATTAGGCCGTGGCTTTGGAAAAAGGGGAAAGCGATAAGAGAGATAGAGGAACAATTTAAAAAATATCTGGGCGTAAAATACGCAGTATCTTTTAATAGCGGGAGAAGTTCTTTTTTCGCCATCTTAAAAGCATTGCAAGGCCCGTCTTTGCAAGAGAAAAGCAAGGTTTTATTACAGGCATTTACTTGTAATGCAGCCATAAATCCTATTTTGTGGCTTGATTTGAAGCCTGTTTACGTGGATTGCGACCAGGATTCTTTTAACATGGATATAAACGATTTAAAGGCCAAAATTAGCCCCGAAACAAGGGTTTTGATGGTTCAACACACATTTGGAATGCCAGCCAATATGGAGGAGATTATGACTATTGCCTGCCCGCCGAAGCCCACAGGCGAAGGCGGGTGCGACTCACCCTTGATTGTGATTGAGGATTGCGCTCACGCTTTGGGAGCTGAGTTTAACGGTCAAAAAGTCGGTACATTTGGAAAAGCTGCTTTTTTTAGTTTTTCTCGAGATAAAGTTATTTCGTCTGTTTACGGGGGTATAGCAGTTACGAACGACGAGGTTTTAGGCAAAAAGCTTGAAGAGCTGCAAAAAGAGTTTGAACAGCCGTCGTCTTTCTGGGTTTTTCAGCAGTTATTGCATCCAATACTTCTAAACTACATAATTTTACCGGTTTATAATTTTTTGGACATCGGTAAGATTTTTTTGATTTTATCGCAGTGGTTTCACATATTATCAAAAGCAGTGCATTGGAAAGAAAAGAGGGGACAGCGACCTGATTATTTTCCAAAGGCATTGCCAAACGCATTAGCTTTGATGGCCCTTAATCAATTTAAAAAATTAAATAAGTTTAACCAGCATAGGCAAAAGATTGCAGAGATTTATTATAATGAGTTGAAAAATACACCCTTTGAACTACCGCCAAAGCTTGAAAATAGAAAAAATGTTTTTTTACGTTTTACAATAAAACATCCAAAAGCTCACGAAATAATTTATGAAGCATGGAGTAAGCAGAATATTTTAATTGGCGATTGGTACACGTCAGTTATAGCTCCTTCTGATACAAAATTAGATCAGATGCATTACACTTTTGGGATGTGCCCCAAAGCAGAAGAATTAGCTAAAACTACTTTAAACCTACCGACCCATATAAATATATCTCAAAAAGATGCGGAAAGAATAGTAGCATTCCTTAAAAAATGGAATTAAGAGAAATACAAAATAAAGAAGAGTGGGAGAGTTTTTTTCAAACCTGTGCAGAAAAAACCTTTCTGCAGTCTTGGTCTTGGGGCGAGTTTAATAAATTAATGGGCGATAAGCTCTGGAGGTTCGGAATTTTCAGCAGTAAAAGATTAATTGCAGCTGCCTTAGTTTTAAAAATTAGCGCCAGGCGCGGGACTTTTTTATTCATTCCGCATGGCCCGGCAGTTATTGAAGGATTGGATACAAAAGATAAAAAAGAAGTTTTGGAATTAATCTTAATTCAATTAGGCGATATTGCTAAAGCAGAAAAAGTGAGTTTTATAAGAGTGTCTCCAATTTTTTTAAAAAACGAAGAAAATGAAAATATCTTTTCAAATTTAGGTTTTAGGCTATCTCCCATTCATATGCACCCTGAGGTTACATGGGAATTGGACATTACGCCCCGAGATGAAGATATTTTAATGAATATGAGAAAGACGACTAGATATTTAATCCGTCAGGCAGAAAAAAATCCTGATATTCAAATTATAAAAAGCAATAAAATTGAAGATTTTAAACTTTTTTGGCCGGTTTATCTGAAAACTGCAAAGAGGCATCATTTTGTAGTATTTTCCGAAAAATATTTAGAAAATGAATTTAAGTCTTTTTCTGACGATAAAGAAATTATGTTGTTTTTAGGCAAATATAGGGGCGAGGTTGTATCTGCTGCCATTTTCGTGTTCTGGCAGAACATTTGCTTTTATCATCATTCGGGCTCGCTTTCAAAATACAATAAAATACCCGTTTCTTATTTGTTGCAATGGGAAGCGATAAAAGAAGCAAAGAACAGGGGATGTAAATTATATAACTTCTGGGGCATAGCCCCTGATATAAAAAACGAATTGGAGGCCCAAAAATCTAAACATCCTTGGGCTGGTTTGTCGTTATTTAAAATGGGTTTTAGCGGCTCTATAAAAGAATACGTAAAAACGCAAGATTATGTAATTTCTACAAAATATTGGTTAAATTATATAATAGAAAAAATAAGAAAGCGTAAAAGAGGATTATAGTATGTCTTACAGGCGAAAACACGTGAAAACCAAGATTCACAGAATAAAGCCCAAGAAGTCAATTCTTAAAAAACCCTTTTTTTGGATTGGATTTTTGTTGTTGAGCACAGTCTTGGCTGCCTGCTATTTGTTATTCTTTTATTCTAAGTTTCAAGTTAACGACGTTGTAATCTCTGGCGGCCAAAAAGTGCAAACAGATGCTCTCAAAAGCTTAGTTTTAAATAACATTAATAAAAAAATTTCTAAAAGCATTTTTTTGGTTGATGCTGAAAAAATAAGCAAAGAAGTTTTAGACAATTTCTCAATTATAGGAAATATAAAAATAAGCAAAAAATTGCCGCAGACCTTAAATATAGAAATAAAAGAAAGGGTTCCTATTGCTGTTTTTTGTCCTTCTTTCACCGAGACAGTGGAAGAAAACCAGGGAAAATGTTTTTTGATAGATGAGAGCGGCGTTGTTTTTGAACCCTTATATGCAACCCTGCAAAATATGGTTATTGTGCGACAACTGATGGACAAAAACAAAGTTTTGAGCGGCCAGAAAGTTGTTGAGCAGAATATAATGAAGGCAGTTTCTATGATAAAAAAGAATTTAAAAGAAAATTTCAAAATAGACATAAAAGAAGCTTTTATTACCAGCCCCTTGCAGTTGAATGTCGTGACGAATGAAAATTGGCAGGCATATTTTAATTTAGACCAAAACTCAGATATTAATTTGCAAATTACGAAAATGGACTTACTGCTAAAAGGGGAGATAGCGCCTGAAGCAAGAAAAAATTTGCATTACATAGATTTAAGGTTTAAAGACAGAGCGTACTATAAATAGGCGTTAGACCGTTGCTTTGCGGCGGTTTTTGTTTGACAAAAATACAAATTTAGTGTATATTCATATTAATGAATTATTCGTTAGATTATATAAAAATAGACAGAGATTTACCGCAGAAGTTTTTGCAGAGCAGGTTTTTATTGTACTGCGCTATTTGTCTTCTGTTGCTAAAAGTGTTTACGATTGCTATTTATATTAATTTTCCGTCAAATATATTTTTTGCCGATATAACAAAAACTGCACTAGTGTCTTTTATAAACCAAGCGAGACAATCTTCGGGCTTGCAGCCATTAATTGAAAACCAAAAACTAGACCAAGCAGCCCAATTAAAAGCAGAGGATATGGTTCAAAAACAATATTTTTCTCATACCAGCCCGCAAGGAATTTCGCCCTGGTATTGGTTCAAGACCATAGGATATAACTATAAATACGCCGGGGAAAACTTGGCAATTGGCTTTTTTGACTCTAAAGAGGTCTACAACGCCTGGGTAAATTCTCCTTCGCACAAAGCAAATCTGTTTAACTCAAACTATAAAGAAGTCGGAACAGCTGTTTTGGGCGGATTCGGTTCCAATAACACCGTTGTTGTTGTCCAGTTTTTTGGCAGTCAACAGCCAGTAAAAGCTCCAAGCAACCCCGTTGGTCAGCAAAAAATTAATACAGAAACTGGGCCTAAAAATACAGGGGCTGCAAACAATGTTGGTGAAAAAGTGCTATCACAATCAATAGAGTCGCCCGTAATGATAGAAGAACAACGGGGCAATAGCGCAGATAATTTCTATTATAGATTTTTGAATTTTACACTATATAATTATGGTCCTGCCCTGCAGGATATTATATTCGGATTTTTGCTTATAGTAATGGGTGTCTTGCTGTTTGCAATATTGTTTGGCTCTGCTGTTATAAATAAAAAACAATTTGTTTTCAGGGCATTGCTCATAGTTGCACTGTTGTCTTTTGGCGCGTTATTAAACAAAGAGGCGATAATTCTTATCATTCCTCATCAAGTAATAATTTAAATATGGATAAAAAACAACTATTAAAAACAGCAAAAATTGTTGCTTCAATCTACCTAGTAAGTTTTTTTATTATAAACTGGAATGATGTTTCCTGGATTTTTAATTATAAAGAGATGTCAGGATTAATAGATGACTTTTTTAATCCTTATCCTTCCATAGATGCCTCTTCAATAAATGCTTATTTCTATCCCAATCACAGTCAAAGCAACCAAGGCGCTGTCCGGACTTTGAAAGAAGTTAAAACTGCTTACACAGAAAAACAAAACACGCTGGAAATACCAAAAATATCTATTTCAGTCCCTATAATTTTTTCTAATAGCGCAGAAAAAACATCTCTCACTAAAGACCTTGATTCTGGGGTAGTATATTATCCGGGCTCAGTGTATCCTGGCCAAACAGGCCAGATTATAATCTTGGGCCACTCGGCTCCAGCAGGCTGGCCAAAAGTAAAACATGATTGGGTATTTAGCAACTTAAACCAATTAATCCCTGGGGATATTATTTTAATAGATTTGAACAATAAACAATATACGTATGTTGTTAAACAAAAAACCATTATTAACAGGGGAGCAGAGGTTCCATTAGAAGGTTCTGCCAATAATAATGTTTTAACCCTTATAAGTTGTTGGCCGCCGGGTAAAGATTATCAAAGAATTGCCGTACAAGCAGAACTTGCCGATTGACTGATTTTTAATAGTATGATAGGGTAGGGGATAATATTTATTTAAACAATGATCAGGAAAAATAATAATTTTAGTATTACTCTTAAAATAGGCCTTTTGGTTTTGGTTGTTTTTGGTTTATTTTCTGTAGAAACTGCTTTAGCGAGTACGGGCAATTGGTATAGAGACCCTTTTGGAATAAGAGATTTTGTAAACAGTAAAGGATACTCTGTGCCATATTTATATAACGGCCAGGGAGCAATGAATTTTGACAATTCTACTGCTCAAAAAATTTGTCAATTAGCGGGTTATGATGATGTAGCTACAATGGATTGTTCCAGTTCTTTAGGATCGGGGTGCGGATTTTATTCCTGCTATGACAATGTTATGGCTAAATGGAATACTTCAAGTAATAATTTTGATATAATCAACGCTTGTACAGCGGGGAATAAATGGATAAGCTCGCTTGTTTGTAAAAATAATACACCAGTATGCACTTCGCACGCTTTGAAACAATGCGTAGGGAACTCTGTTTATTGGTTTAATTCCTGCAATAATCAAGAAGACTTATTTCAGGCATGTACCTCAAACCAAGTTTGTCAGAACGCACAATGCGTAAATGTCACTTGTTCTATCAACTCTAATTGCGGAAGCAATAGATATGTGGGTTCGCCCTTTTGCCAAGGCAACAATGTTTATCAAAACTACAGAACCTATACTTGCAACAATCCAGGCACTGCCAACTCCTCATGCTCTCAATCAGACACAGCTCAATTGCAAACAAATTGTACTGCAAGTCAGACCTGTACTTCAGGTAGTTGTACAAACATCAACATTGTTTGCTCAAATAATTCTAACTGCGGTACCAATAGATTTACAGGAAGTCCTTTCTGCCAGGGCAATAATGTCTACAAAAACTATATTACCTATACCTGCAACAACCCAGGCACAGCCAACTCATACTGTTCAAACTCTACATCAGCTCAGTTAAAAAATACTTGTACTGGGAATCAGACCTGTACTAACGGAAGTTGCAGTCAAAGCTGCAGTTATCATTCATATCAGCAATGTTTAGGCAATAACCTTTATTGGTACGATTCCTGTGGCAACCAACAGGACTTGATACAATACTGTCCGAACGGTTGCTCCACCAATTCTTGCAGCCAGCAAAACTATGTAAGTGTGCAGACAAACTCTGCAACAAACATATACAGCAATCAGGCAACCTTAAATGGTTATTTGTATAACTATAACAATTACAATAACTCTGCTTATGTTTGGTTTCAGTGGGGTACAAGCACTTCATATGGCTACGAAACTCAGCACCAAGCAATGAGCTACAACGGAGCTTTTAGCCAAAACATTACAAATGTGTATTCTGGCACCACGTATCATTTTAGAGCAGTTGCCCAACCCTATAACGGAAATACAGTTTACGGCCAAGATATTACGTTTACGGCCGGAGGAGCTGGCGGAATGCTGACAATAAACAAAACAGTTAGAAACATGACTTCCGGAAATTCAAGCTGGTCTAGCACAGCTTATGCCAACCCTTCCGACACATTGATGTTTATGATTACCATTCAGGCAACAGGTAATCAAAACGTAAACAATGTATTTGCAAGAGATACTTTTCCAACTAACCTTATCTATAGAAATCAGTTAGTGGTTTCAGGTTCCAGCAATTATTCAGGAGATATTACGTTTGGAATCAGTATCGGAACAATATCAGCTGGCCAGACAATAACGATTACTTATCAAGCGCAGTTAGCTTCAGCCCAAAATTTCAGCTATGGAACTACTACCTTAAACAATAACGTTTCGTTAACCAGCTCAGACTCAGGATATAATCCTACAAGCAATGCTGTAATTTATGTGAACAGGACAGCAGTATACGGCGCCAGTACTATTTCCACTGGTTTAACAAATAATTTTTTGGTAGATTCGTTTATTCTGCCCTTAATTATTGCTTTACTCGGTCTCTGGATGTTTAAAGCAGGGATGTTTGTCAGAGTAGAAAAGTGGATAGATAACCAAAAAAGAAACAGCAGGGGATATAAAGCGTCCAAAGAACTTAATTCCAGGATTGCTAAAATCAGAAAAGCAGAAAGGACGTAGCCCGCTTAACATTAAAACCCTGTCAGTCATTGACAGGGTTTTTGTTATATATTATCATGCAATTAGTCAATTAGTTCAGCTCTTTCACTCAAACTGAAACTGACAGGGAGCGTGGTCTCGAGCGTGGTCTCCGTTCTCATGCCAGAGGTAACTGTCCCGAGTCCAACGGCGGGGGGCAGAAGGGTTCCGGAGGCAACTCTGCCTCTGATAATTAGAACTCCTCTGGCATGAGATTTAAGCCATGTTGCCTGTCAGTTTTAACAAAATAGGGTCAAGAGACCTCTGCTGTTGTCGCCACCGCGGCCGATGCCATACAATAGTAAGTCTCTTGACCTTCTCTACAAGGCGATCTTGTTTTTGGATAAGACACTTCTCACGATCGGGTGTCTCGTCCCACCACTAAAACAAGGTCGCCTCTTTTTTTACATTAAAATTTTATTTCCTTCCTTCAAAAGCAGATTCTAATGTTTCTTCGTCGGCGTATTCCAGCTCTCCGCCGACAGGAATTCCTTTTGCCAGATGAGTTATTTTCCAGCCCGAGGCTGGTCCGCCTTGGGCGGAAAAATTTTCTTGAACTTCTTTGATGGCCTGTTCCACCAAAACAGAGGCTGCCCTGCCTTCTGGTGTGGGATTTAGAGCAACTATAACTTCTGAAAAGTTGTTTTCCTTTATCCTTAATTTTAGCTCCTGTATTCTTAAATTGTTTATATCTAAGATAAAATAAAGGCCGTTGTATTTTTTAGTGTTTTCAATTGATAATAAATCGCTTTCTTTTTCAACTATGCAAAGCATGGTTTTATCTCTTCGCGAATCAGCGCAAATCGGACAAAGTTGGTTAGAGGTCGGGCCTCTAACCGCTTCGTACGGGTTAAAGCAAAATTGGCATAATTTTATTTTATTTTTTAATTCTAAAATTGCGTTTGTCAGTTCGTCTGTTTTTTCCTTAGGCAGCTTCATTAAATAATAAACAAAACGACTGGCGGTGCGGGGCCCGACAGTGGGAAACTTTTTAAAAATGCCAATTAGTTTATCAATTGAGTTCATTTTAGCTGCTTTCAACTGAAGACTCTGAATATTCTCCTTTGTCTAAGTTCCTAAAGCTTACTCTTTGTTCGTCAAAATAGACCTCTACGGTGCCCAAGGGTCCGTTTCTGTGTTTAGCAATTATTATATTTGCCATATTCTTTTTTAAGCTGTTTTCGTTATACCTGTCTTCTCTGTAAATAAACAGAACAACATCAGCGTCCTGCTCAATAGCTCCCGATTCTCGCAAGTCAGCTAACCTGGGAATCTGCGGCACTCTTTGCTCAACAGCGCGAGACAGCTGAGAAACGGCTATAACTGGCACATTTAATTCTTTTGATAGAGTTTTTAAAGCCCTGGAGTTTTCTGTTGTCTGCTGGACAGATGATTGAAACCTGTTTAACGGCTCCATCAGCTGCAGATAGTCAACGATAATCAATCCAAGCCCCTTGTTTGCCTGCAATCTTCTTGCCATAGCTCTCATTTGCAAAACGTTAACGGAACCCGCGTCATCAATATATATTGGGGCTTCCGATAAGGTTCCCAAAGCGTGCTGGATTCTTGAATAATCGTTGTCTCCGCCCTGTTCCTGGAGTCTTCCTGTTCTTAAATTCCACAAGTTGATATTGGCCTGGCTGGCAATTAATCTGTCAGCTATTTGGTCTTTAGACATTTCTAAGCTGAAAAGTCCGACAGGTTTGTTTTCGAATATGGCTACGTGTCTGGCAATATCTAATGCTAAAGAAGATTTTCCCATTGACGGCCTGGCTGCCAAAACAATCAAATCTGACTTTTGTAAGCCCGCTAGCTTATTGTCTAAATCTCTAAAGCCGGTTGATAGCCCGCGCAGTTTGCCTTGGTGTTTTGATAATTCATCTATTCTTTCAAACGTGTCAGATAAAATATCTTTTATTGGTATAAAGGTTTGAGTGAGAGACCTTTGTCCAATGCTAAAAACAGTTTTTTCTGCTTTGTCTAACAAAACATCAACATCCTCTGCTTCATCAAAAGCCGAAAGTCCGATTTCATGGGAAGCGGAAATCAAATCCCTTAGTATTTTTTTTTGACGTACTATTTTAGCGTAGTTTGAAACATGGGTAGCCGTAGGCACGGTGTTTATTAAAGAGGTCAAATAAGCAGAACCGCCTATGTCTTCAAGCTTGTTTCTTTCTTTTAATCTGGCCGACACAGAAAGAATATCAATAGGGTCTGACCTTCCGTAGAGGTCAGACATGGCTTGGTAAATATCTTGGTGTATGCTTTTGTAAAAATCTTCTGAGTTTATAAAATCAACAACTTTGACAATTGCATCCTTGTCCAACATCAAACATCCCAGCAGACATTGCTCTGCCTCAACATTCTGCGGCGGTAATTTATCCGGAAGTTCAGTCATAATAAATCTTTATAGCAAAAGCAAGAAAAGAGGTAAAGGACTTGACAAGATATTAGAGTTTAGGATTTTTTTATGACAGGTCCGGATTTTGTGTCCTCTACGGTAAATCCTTGTTTTTCTATCTCCATGCGAACCTCGTCGGCTTTCTGCCATTTCTGTTCTTTTCTAAATCTCTCTCTTTCTTTGGCAAGTTTTTTTATTCCTGCAGGAATAGCTACCTTTATTTTTTTTAGATTTATAATGCCGAAAATATTGTTGAGCTCTTCAAAGAATTCATATATTTTTTCCGCTTCTTTTTTTGAGATTAAATTTTTATCTAAAAACTTGTTTATTGTTTTTATAAAGTTAAACAGCACTGCCAGGGCTTTTGGCGTATTAAAATCGTCATCTAACTGTTTATAAAAATCCTCTTTGGCTTTTTTGATTATTTTTTTAATTTGCCTGCTTGCCTGCCCTGAGCCTGCCGAAGGGTTTTTAATTTCTTTTAATCTTCCTAAAAATTCTTCAATTTTTTCTACAGCTGCTCTCACCTCTATCATTACTGATTCGGAATAATCTATCGGTGAACGCCACAGATTTTTAATTACAAAAAATCGCAGATAGTTTTTAGGATACCTTCTCAAAAAATCATTTATGATAATGAAGTTGCCCAAAGATTTGGACATCTTTTGCCCGTTGATTGTTAGAAATCCAACGTGCATCCAATATTTTGCCATGGGAGATTTGCCCGAGATTGCTTCCATCTGGCTTATTTCAGCTTCGTGGTGAGGGAATATTAAATCTCTTGCTGCTCCATGTATGTCATATTGGGGTCCAAAAAACTTTTCTGTAATAGCTGTGTCTTCTATATGCCAGCCAGGCCTGCCTTTGCCAAAAGGGGACGGCCAACTCGGTTCGGCCTCTGCAGAAAACTTCCATAAGCAGAAATCACCCCTGTTTCTTTTGTTTTTACTGTAGTCAATCCTGGAAACGGAATCTTCTGCCTGCAATGCTGTCCTGCCTGACAGCTTTCCATATTTTTTAAACTTTGAAATGTCATAATAAATGCCGTCACCCTCTATTTTATAGGCATAGCCTTTGGTTTGCAGTCTTTTTATTTGGCTGATTATTTCTTTAATGTAATCAGTTGCCCTGGCATATTTTGTAACGCTATTTATGCCTAAATTTTTCATATCCTTTAAATGCTCCTTTTCAAAAGCTTTAGCTAAATCTTTGGGCGAAACTTGTTTTTCCCTTGCCCGAGCTATTATTTTATCGTCTAAATCAGTGATGTTTTGTAAATAAAAAACGTTAAAGCCCGCTTTTCTTAGATACTTAACAAAAACGTCAAAAACAATATAATTTCTGGCGTGACCCAAATGAGAGTAATCATAAACAGTGGGTCCGCAAACAAAAAGATTTATTTTCTTTCTTCTTGCAGGTTTTATTTCCTCTTTTTTCTTTGATAAAGTGTTATATATGCGTATTGTCATATTTTAATTTAATTAGTTGGTGTTTTTTTAATTCCGCTATCCTTGTAAAAATACTTAAGAAAGAGAACGGTATAGTCAGCCAGAGGCCGTAAATGAATAATAGCGGAGGAGCCTGCGGCCAGACAATCAAGATTACGACAAATACAACCGATAATAAAACCATCTTTGTCTTGCCAAAGATATTTGATTCAAGGTATATCTCTTTTGATTTATAATATATTGAGTAAAAAGCATTAATGATTTCCACCAATATTAGCGTTAAAAGCAGCCACTTATGTAAATTGAATAAGCTGTAAACGGCAATGGGTATAATCAGCAATCTGTCTGCTGTAGAATCTAACATGGCGCCAAACTCAGTTACTTTGTTCAAACCTCTGGCTACTGAACCGTCAAAAAGATCGGTAAGAACCCCAATGCAAAAAAGAGAAATTATCAATAGCTTGTTTTCTACGCCCAGAAAGAACAAAAGCACGAATAATATCACAGATATAACAACTCTCACGTAGGTTATGTGGTTTGGTATAATTTTGCGCGGCCAGTATGGCTTGATAAAAAGAAACAGGAATTCGTCCCTATAATGGTCTATTTTTTCCAGAAAAAATTTCAGATCCTCAAAAAACGTTTTCATAGATTAAATCATTCTACCAAACTTTTCAAAAAAATGAAACCATGATAACCTGATTAAATAACATGAACCCTTCACCCAAACAAGGGATGAAGGTTTAAAATAAAATTGATACCAAAGAGTTAAAATTTTCTTTTGTTTGAAAATCATAAACTTGTTTGGGTGAAGGGTGAAAATCATTGATATTATTTTTGCTTTAGTCTGCGGCAGAGTGGTAGCTTGGATCGCCGCTGATTTTTTGAAGGGATACGGGGTTGAAATAACCGGCCTATACAAATTGCTTCTTTATTATGTTTTGCCTTTGGTTTCTCTAATTTGTCTGTGGTTGGCCTATTTAATAGGCAAGAAGTTTTTGTTTGTTTTTCAGGCAGCAAAGTTTCTTTTAATTGGGGCACTTGCCGCAGTGGTGGATATAAAAATATTTCAGCTTTCAACCTGGATTTTTTCTTTGTCTGTAATAATCAGCCCGTTAATACCCAAAGCGATTTCTTTTTTAATAGCAACATTTGCAAAGTACTGGGGAAACAAGCATTGGGCATTTGAAAAACACGGCAAAGAGAGTATAAAGAAGGAGGTAATCCAGTTTTTTACCATCACTCTTGTGGGCTTGGCACTGGACATAGCTTCATTTTACTATCTTACTAAAGTATTAGGTCCGCAGTTTCAAGCGCCAGTTAAAGTTTGGACAGAATTAAGCATTATATTGGCTGCCTTAAGCGCAGCTTTGTGGAACTTTTTAGGATATAAATTCATAGTTTTTAAAAAGTGATATGTCTAACTTAGTTTTATACCGCAAATACAGGCCGCAGAACTTTTCAGAAGTTATTGGCCAAGACCATATAGTGCAGACTTTGACTAATTCCATAAAAGGAAATAATATTTCTCATGCTTATTTGTTTTGCGGGCCACGTGGGTCTGGTAAAACAACCGTTGCCAGAATTTTTGCAAAAGCAATTAATTGCGAAAAAGACCCAAAGGGTACCCCCGGATTTGAGCCGTGTAATAAGTGTTCTTCGTGTTTGGAAATTATGGGAGCAAAATCAATGGATTTAATTGAAATTGATGCCGCTTCTCACAGGGGCATTGATGACGTAAGAGAATTAAGAGAAGGCATTAAGTTCGCTCCGGTAAAATCAAAGTACAAAGTGTTCATAATTGACGAATGCCATCAGCTGTCAAAAGACGCGGCTAACGCTTTGTTAAAAACATTAGAAGAGCCTCCTCGCCACGCAGTGTTTTTGCTGGCTACCACAGAGGCTCACAAAATGATTCCAACTATAATATCCAGATGCCAAAGGTTTGATTTTAGGCGTCTTCAAGTTCCCGAGATTATAAAAAAACTGGAGATTATTTCAAAAAAAGAAAATATAAAATTTGACGATTCGGCTCTTTCTTTAATTGCCTTAAACTCCAGGGGTTCTTTTCGCGATGCGGAGTCATTGCTGGACGAATGCATAAGTTTTTCAGGAGCTGGCGGTTTGATAAAAACAGCAGATATTAAAGAGCTGCTGGGCATTGTTGAAGTGAGTCAAATCGCTGAGTTTGTAGAATACCTTGTTTTGAAAAACACCAAAGACGCTATTTTGTCTATAAATTCAATGTTAGACAACGGCGTTGACTTGCAAGAATTTACCAAGACACTTGTTTTTTATCTGCGGCAATCCCTACTTTTAAAGATAAATCCAAACTTCTTAAACTTGCAAAATTCTGGTTTGTCTTCGCAAGAACTGGATAGAATGAAGTCGCAGATAAATAATCTTTCGCAAAAAGACATACAAAATATGTTAGAGCTTTTTATAGAGGCAGAAAACAAAATAAAGTACTCGGCTGTGAGCCAATTACCGTTAGAGTTGGCGGTAGTTAATATTACGCATCAAGAATCATAATGTGGTATAATTAAATAATATTAACTCTAAACAAAATATTATGTACGACCAACAAGTTATAGATTATATTAAAAAAACTAAGGCAGCTGGCATTGCAGATGAACAGATTAAATCTGCTCTGCTTAAAAACGGCTGGACCGAGCAGGAAATAAGCGAAAATTTCCAGGCAGCTGTGCCCGTGGTAAAACCCGCACCCGTGGTTGAACCTGCGCCAGAGCCTGTGGCAACTTATCCTTCGTCAAAAAATAGAAAGCCAAAAGGATTGGGCGGACTTTTACTTGCCTTGCTGGTGCTGATTATAATTATAGGGCTTGGCACCGCCGCGTTTATTTTTTTAAAACCGTTTAATTATATAGCAGTAAAAAAGAACGAATCTGTGACGCCTCCAGTCCAATCTATAAAGCCGGATTTTGCTAAGTATCAATTAGAGAGCACAAAATACACGCCGAATATGCCAGAATATACGCTTAAGCTGTCCGATTTAACCAATTTCAGCGACTTTGAAAAAGCCCGGGGAATTGTTTTTTCTCAGGCTCAAAAAGACGCCCTGTTAAAGAATAATTTTTTCATTGCAAAAAATAATGGCAAGTTCTATTCAAATAATCAGGATGATTATGCAAACCGAAACGATGATTGGACCAGTTTATATGGCAAAATAGGCGGCTCATATAATGTCTGGGAGCGCAATCCAGAAAACTCTGTGTTTATAACCTCTGATTTTACTTTGCACGTTTACCATAAATTGATTGACGAGGAATTTTCATATATTGAAGAAGCTAATTTTTACCCGACTCTTAGCGGTTTAAGCAAGTCCTTGTTAAAATCAGCAACAGATGCTTTTACAAAAACGCAAGACCCGAAACAAAAAGAAAGCTACGAACGCTTATCGGCATATTTTTTAGTTCCGTCAGCAATTCTTGACAGTGCTGCTGAAGATTATAACAAATTTAAAACGTCGAACTTTGTAGATGACAGCCAAAATGATAAAAAAGAAGCTGTTTTGCAGATAGCAGAATCCTTGGCAAGAGATAATAATATTTCTGACGCCAGTCTTAATATTGCAAAGCAAGAAATTGAATTAATTTTTGACGCAAAAGGAATGGCCTCGTCTCCTTTAATGGGCAAATATCAGCCAGATATGTTTGAGGACTATACTCAATTCGGCCCTAGAAGTCATTATACTAAAAATGCGATATTACGAGATTACTTTAGGTCAATGATGTGGTATGGTCGTATGAACTTTTTACTGAAGAGTTCAGAATTGACTCGCGATGCTGCTAATATTAATTTGCTTATTTCCAGCGACGAACTTAAAAAATGGGAGTCAATTTATCTGCCAACTTCATTTTTTGTAGGCCAGTCAGATGACTTGAGTATTTATGAATACGGGCAAGCTATTAAAAAGACAAGCTTTACTAATTCTGATAAAAGCGATGCGGCTATCAGTAAGCTGCAGAACGAACTTATAACCTACAAAAACCCGCAGATAATGTCATCTGTAATTATAGATGAAAGCGTATTTGGTACAACAAAAGAAGATTTACAAAACACAACCAAAGGTTTTAGGTTTATGGGCCAAAGGTTTACTCCGGATGCCTTTGTTTTTTCAACTTTGACACAGGGGAATGAACTGCCAGACGCAAAGACAGGGCAAAGTTTGCCGAGCACTCCGACAGCCTTGATGGTTTCCACCTTAATGGGCAGCAAGGAGTCAAGCCTGCTCCTTGATGTTTGGATAAAAACTAATGCGCCGCAGTCAGATAAAGTCATCGCAGACCGGATGAAAACTTTGCAGGACTATTTTGACACAACTACTCAGCAGCAGTGGACTCAAAATATATACTGGTCATGGCTTTACACTATAAAGTCGCTGTTTAATAATGTTGATACGATAGGGTACCCGATGTTTGTAAAAAACCAAGACTGGGATAAAAAAAGCTTGCAAGGATTTCTGGGCTCGTGGACTGAGTTGAAACACGACACTTTGCTTTACGCAAAACAAAGTTATGCTGAATTAGGCGCAGGCGGGCCCGAGGAGCAACCAGCCAAGCCGGTTCCCAAGGGCTATGTGGAGCCGAATATAAAGTTTTTCGACCGCATAATAGCATTAGTAAACTTAAGCAAGGACGGCTTAAAACAATTTGGCATACTGCCCGAAGTATTTGAATCCCGCAATAATCGATTTATAGAATCTCTGCAACTTTATAGAAAAATCGCAGTGTCTGAATTACAAAATGAGAAAATAAGTGATGAAGACTTTGAAAAACTCCGATTAGACGCAGGGTCGCTAGATAGTATTTTATATCCGCCAGACACGCAAGTTCTTTTAGAAAAGAATGCTCGCTCAGCAATTATTGCCGATGTGCATACCGACGCGCTGAAACAGCAGATACTTTATGAGGCAGACGGCATACCAAATTATGTTTATGTAACAGTAAAAGACGCTAATGGCACACGTTTGACCAAGGGCCTTGTTTATTCCTATTATGAGTTTACCAGCCCGATAGGCAAGCGATTAACTGACCAGGATTGGCAGAAATGGAGTTATTCAGAAAAAGCAAAAATTCCTGCAATGCCTTGGTGGAATAAAGATTTAGTAAAATAAAAACCATTGAAAGCTAAAATCGTTATAATCTCAGCCCTATTAATGCTGGCCGTTGTTATATTAACAGCGGCTGGTGTTTTTTTAATTAAAAATAATCAGCAAAATAAAATTACATCGCAAACTTTTTTAGCCAGCGCTTTTAATAGTATAGAAAATTATGAAGATGTTTTTTCAAAGCTGCAAAAACCAGCAGAAAGCGCTTTAGCTAAAGCGGGAATAATCTCGCATCATTTTTTAGCAAAAGAGCTAATAGCAGATTTCTATAATAGAGTGGGCGACGAAAAAGTTTCAACTGTTTTTTTATTATCACCAGATCATTTTAATAATTATTTTAAGCCAGACACCACAGCCTGCACCAGCTACCTTAATTGGAATACACCATTTGGAGAATTGTCTTCAGACAAGGATATTATAGACTCGTTAGTCAAAAACAACGGGGTTGAGATTAACGATCCTGTTTTAGGTTTAGAGCATGGTATTTATGTAGAGATACCGTTTATAAAAAAGTTTTTTCCTAATGCAAAAATTGTTCCCCTAATTTTAAAAAACAGTTTAAATTTTGATATTTTTTCGTCTTTGGGAGAAAAAATTAAAGAATTATCTAAAGAAAATTCAATACTGATAGTTAGCAGTGATTTTTCGCACGATATGAGCGTGAAAGAGTCGCAGGCAAAAGATAAAACAAGCATAGGAATACTAAAAAACCTTAGCATAGATAAAATCAATGGAGTTACAAACGACTGCAAGCAATGCCTTGCTGCATTGTGTGGTTTTTTAGGAGACAATCAGCAGTATGGTTTTTATCTTTTAGATAACGAAAATTCATTTGACATATCTGGGCAAAACAAAGATTCTGTTACTAGCTACGTAAGCGGCTATTATGCAAAAAAAGATTACGTGCAGCTTTTGTTTGCAGGCGACCTAATGTTTGACCGCGGCATAAGGTACTACGCTGAAAAAGGCGGAGGGAATAATTTTATCTTTGAAAAAATATCAAATTTGCTTTTAAGCAACGATTTGGCCGTAGTTAATTTAGAGGGTCCCATTACAGATGAAAAATCAGTGAGTTCGGGAACTGCGCCCGGCAGTACTAATAACTATTTTTTTACATTTGACCCGAGTGTAGCAAAAACTCTTTTTGAAGAAAATATTCGGCTGGTCAATCTGGGAAATAACCATATCCTAAATTTTGGAAACAAGGGATTGGCATCCACGGAAAAATATTTAGATGAATCAAGTGTTGATTATTTCGGTGCGCCCACTGGCCAAAGAAGCATAATAAAAAATATAAATGGTTTGAATATTGCTTTTGTAAGCTACAACGAGTTTTCCAGCGACACAGAAGCTGAACAAAAAGCAGTTGTTGAAGAGATCAAAACCTTAAAGCCCGAAGCAGCTCTTGTAATAGTATTCAGCCACTGGGGCGTTGAGTATGCGCAAAATCCAAGCGAGAATATAAGAGAGCTGGCTCATCAATTTATTGATGCTGGAGCCGATTTAGTTATCGGTTCGCACTCGCACCTAATGCAACCAATGGAAGAATACAAGGGCAAAAGAATTTATTATTCTTTAGGCAACTTTGTTTTTGACCAGTATTTTAATGAAGATGTAAGGCAGGGGCTCGGAGTAATAGTAAAAATTAACAAGCAAACCAAACAGCTTGAATTTGAAGAGAAAAACTTCTACTTGCAATCCAACGGCCAAACAATAATGAGGTAGCTTTAATTTTAGCTATCTTTTTGGCTTGTATCTGGATTTAGCTCTTTTTTTAATTTTTCGCAACTGTCTTTTTCTGTTTAGCCATGTCATATTTTTTATTTACCCGATTAAACAAAATTTTATTATAGTTCGACTTTTTAGCTGTCTTTAATCTCCTTTATTGTATTTTACCTGTGAAACAAAGTTTATACAAGAAAAAAATATTTAAATCATTGAAAAAATCCTAAAAAATGGTATTATTATATTAAAACATTGCGGGATCGTCTAATGGTAGGACATGGCCCTTTGGAGGCCAGTATCTTGGTTCGAATCCAAGTCCCGCAGCTATCACATGCTAAGTCAAGTAACTGAAATGTATAAATAGTTTATAAAAAATGAAAGAAAAAAACAATTCTTTGTTATCAAAATTTTTTGGTATAATTAAAAATATGAGCAACGTTTCAAATCGCATCTTTGCATTTATTTTCTTCGCAATAGTTTTGCTTTTGCTGCTTTGGATGCCTACATGGACGAAAATAAACATAGGAGATATTCCGTCGATAAGTTATGGCCCTCCATGGATCGGCTTTCTTATTATTCTTATCGGTTTGGCATATGAAATGTTTAGGCCAAGCTTGAATCTAAAAAGAGATACAAATTGGAAATGGATTCTGGCGGGAGTTTTTCTCTTTCTGATTATAATGACGATGATTGTTGTTCAAGAGATTTGGATGCCATACAAACAAGGATATTCTGTCTTTGGAATGAAGAGTTTTGAATTTCCCCTCGGCACCAGCAATATTCTCGTTTGGCCACAACTTTTATGGGACTTTCTTAATGTTCATTTTACAGATACGACAGTTTTGGCTTTATTGTTTGGAATTCTGTTTCTGACAAAATCAACTCCGCAAACGTCAAGAAGTTATAAGCTTATATTAATCGGCGCAGTGATATTTACGGCGTTTTTGATGTTTGGACATTTCTCATTTTTAATCTTTAATATGGACCCAACTGGAGGATATTATTCTAGATTTACCAGAATGGAACTGCTTAGCCAATATTGGTTCCAATGGGACTTCTGGTCCGAACTGGTAATTTTAATAGGCGCGCTGTGGCTGCTTTTTAAGGGCAAGAGACCTGTAGAAAAATAAGGTTGCGGCGCGCCAGCTTCGCTTCACTACGGGGTAAAGATTTTGTTCAGGACAGGTAAAAATATATTAAAAAATTTATCAAATCTTACAAAAACGATGGCTGATGACGATTTTAGAAAATTAAACTTGCCAATACCAATAAAATTTATTGTTATTTTAATAATAGTTTTTATTTTGATAATAGTTTTAATTTATTTTTTATTCCTTCAGGGTTCCAAAAAGGAATCGGAAGAAAAAATCATGGACCAACAAGAAATAATTCTTCCTCAGCCCCAAAAAAGCAGCAATACCTCAATTGAGGAATCACTTTTGAAAAGAAGAAGTATCAGAGAATATAAAGACGAACCCCTAACCATAACAGAAATTTCCCAAATTTTATGGGCTGCTCAAGGTATTACTGCGCCTGAATCGGGTAGTAGAACCGCTCCCTCAGCCGGCGCCCTTTACCCATTAGAAGTTTATTTAATAGTAAGAAAAGTAGAAAACTTTGAACCAGCTGTGTATAAATATTTACCGAAAGACCATAAGTTAAATAAAATTTTAAAAAGTGACATCAGTGGTGAATTAATTAAGGTAGCTCAAGATTTTGTAAGCCAAGCGCCTGCTATTTTAGTTTTTTCAGGAGTTTTTGAACGTACTACCCAAAAATATGGAGAAAGAGGCATTCGTTATGTTTATATGGAAGCTGGTCATGCGGCTCAAAATGTATATTTACAGGCACAGAGTTTAGGTTTGGGGACAGTCACGGTGGGAGCATTTTCCGACGAAGAGTTTAAAAAGATATTAAATCTACCTGAAGAAGAAACTCCTTTGTATATAATGCCCATAGGGAAAATTAAATAATTATTGGACGACAAACAGCCACTCAAAAACGGCCTCTCGGCCGTTTTTGAGTGGGACTAAAAATTTACTTTCTCAAAATTTTTGGTATGGGAACACCTATTTTCCCAAGATTATCCAAAATTGAGCCGAGTAAGGCAAGAATAATCAGCCAATAAGCCACAGTCACCATTATCGCCAGAGAGGGAAAAGCTTGCCCCACTGCCGAGAGGATGGCAAAACCAAACACATAAGACAAAACGCCTTTTCCCATAAAACCAGCCAGCTTTCCCAAAATAAAATCCTTTTTCATAAACGCGGCGAATACTCCCAAAACTACGTCAATCCCCACTAAAATTACGAGCATTTGAATTTGACTAACAGCCAGAGCTTGAAAAAGATTGGACATATTTTTTCTTTTTTTTATTTAAGATTAAAAAATCTTTCGACCTTTATATTTTCTATTACTCCATTATATCGCTACGCTAATTTCATTATAGCACAAATATTATTCAAGTTCCGCAACGTTTGTTGCATTTTGCAATTTGCAAGCGCTTATTGTAGTATATAAGTGCTTAGTTCTTGCTCATTCACAATTCTTTTACAGCGGGGTTATTGCAATGAACGCAATGCACACTTTGATAGTCTCCGATGTACACTTGGAATCAGCGGACTGCAGGGCAGAACTTTTGTTGGGCCTTCTGCAAAGCTGGTCTTTCAAGGCCTTGATTATCGCTGGTGATTTGTATGCAAACGGCGGTATAATCGGAGATAAGCAGTTTGAGCTTGTTAGATACCTGCGCAAGCTCAGGGGAAAGCTAATATACGTGGGCGGCAACCACGACTTCTCAAGGAAGAGAGTTGTTGACAGACTCATTGGCGTAAGACCGGTGAAAAGGTACAGCTGGAGCATGGGGCAGAAGAGATTCTGCGTTGTCCACGGGCATCAGTTTGACAGGTTTTGCTTTGTTTTCAGCGAACCTTTGATAGACAGAGCAATCTCGATACTCTTTCAGCTGACGCAATGGATGGACCCGCAGAAACTCCACGTATCAGGATGGATAGAGCGATTCCGCGTTAAATTGTCTGGCCATTTTGCCAGAAGGGCCAGGAAGTTTGCCAAGAAGTACGGAGTCAACTCTATTATTTGCGGCCACACCCACAAACCCGACCACATTGCTTTTCTAAGCGAAAAAGACGGGCGTATTGAGTACTTAAACTGCGGAAGCTGGACAGACAGGGTGTGTTCATTCGTTGCTATTGACGAAAGCGGACAGGCAAAACTCTGCTGCGTTTCTGCGGAAAGTAGGCATCTCTCCGTTGTCCCTATGCAAACTCTGCGCTTGGCGTAGGGTTTTTTTATGTCTTGACCCTTCACCTTGCGGTAGTTGAACATAGTTATCCCGCAAGGTGAAGGGTTGACAAGCGAATATAAAGAGGTAGTGTAAAAATATGAACAACAAATTCACCCTTATTATATTAACAGCTGTATTTTGCTTGTTTTTTGCGCCTTCGGTATTGGCAAATCAGGCGCCAGTTGCCAATGCAGGCCCTGATTTATACGTAGATTCAGGCCAAACTATTGTTTTGCAAGGTTCAGGATACGACCCTGACGCTAATAGCTTAACTTATTACTGGAATTGCAGCGGCGGAACATTATCCAGTTATAATGTCGCTCAACCAACCTATACTGCTCCGAATATAAATCAATATAATAATCAGGCAATCTATACCTGCACTTTAAACATTACAGACAGCGCCGGGCTTTCTAATTCCGACAGTATGACAGTTTACGTAAATTATCAGCAAGTCGGAGGCACACTTTTAGTGAGTAAAAAAGTCATAAATCTTTCTTCTGGCAATTTGAACTGGCAAACTTCGGTTAATGCCAAACCATTGGATGTTTTAAGTTTTGCCATAACTTTGCAGGCGAATAGTCAGGATATCCACAATGTTTTTGTTCGCGACATTCTGCCTTCAAATCTTATTTATAAAGGAAACTTAACAATAAACACTAATTCAAATTACGCCGGCGATATAACTTCTGGCGTGAATATTGGCACAGTTTATGCAAACCAGCCGGTTGTAGTTTCGTATCAGGCGCAGGCTGCCGGTTTTCAAAACTTTACTTTTGGAACAACAACTTTAAGCAACAATGCGACAATTACAAGCACAGAAGCTGGCACACAAACTGCATCAGCGACAGTAATGGTTAATAATTCATTAGTTTATGGAGCTACAACCGTATCAACGGGGCTAACTAACAACTTTTTAACTGATTCGTTCTTTTTACCTATGCTGCTTATTGTTCTGGGCTCGTGGTTTTACTTTTCGGGCAGAGCATACATGTTTGCCGATTGGCTAAAAGCGCGCATCTAATATGTTATATACAAAGAAGGGCGATACGCCGTTCTTTTTTGTTGAATAAATTTCTGATATTATACAACAATATGCCATTGGATTTAACAAAATTAAACAACGAGCAAAAGGAGGCGGTGCTTCATGATAAGGGCCCGCTTTTAATTGTGGCGGGCGCCGGAACTGGAAAAACAACCGTAATTACGCAAAGAATTATTAACTTGATAGAAAAAGGTTTAGCCAAACCAGAAGAAATTTTAGCTGTAACTTTTACTGAAAAGGCAGCTTCTGAAATGGAAGAAAGAGTAGATAAACTATTAGAGTACGGATACGTTGATTTATGGATTTCAACTTTTCATTCTTTCTGCGAGCGGGTTTTAAGAGACAATGCCTTGGATATTGGTTTGTCTCCGGACTTTAAGGTGCTAGATTCAACTGCCGGGTGGCTTCTTTCACGCCAAAACTTAGATAAGTTTGATTTGAAGTATTATAAAGCGCTTGGGAATCCAACAAAGTTTATTCAAGCTCTAATTTCTCATTTTTCTCATTGCAAAGACCAGGAAGTTTATCCTGAAGACTATTTAGAATACGCCGACAGATTAAAAACAAGAGACGACGGGCCGGAAGATTTCGAAACGGAAAGAATAAAAGAGGTGGCTGGAGCTTACCACACATATCAGCAAATACTTTTGGAAAACAGTTCTTTGGACTTTGGCGACTTGATAAACTTTTGCTTAAAATTATTTAAAAAAAGGCCTTTAATACTAAAAAAATACAGAGAAAAGTTTAAATATATTTTAGTTGACGAATTTCAAGATACAAACTGGTCACAGTACGAATTGATAAAACTTTTGGCGGCTCCGGAAAATAACTTAACTGTCTGTGCCGACGACGACCAATGTCTGCCAGGAGAATCAAAAATAGAAATTTTTGAAAAGGGAAAAATTATAAATAAAAAAATTAAAGAGATTAAGAAAGGAGATAATGTATTGACTGCTGTCGGCAAAGGACATATTGGCGTTTCTAAAGTAAATGATATTTTTACTAAAACTAAGAAGGTAAAATTATTAGCTGTAAAGACAGAAAGTGGCTATTCTGTCGAGGTAACCGATAATCATAAAATGCTATGTTGTGTGCCGAGAACGGCCCGGAAGGGTTATCATTATGTATATTTAATGTTTCGCAAGGGGTTGGGATGGAGAATAGGAGTAACTGATGATTTAATTCTAAGACTCAGATTAGAGCGCTCGGCGGACAAAATTTTAGCGATAAAAGCTTTTAACACCGACGCCGATGCAAGATACCACGAAACTTTGTGGTCTTTAAAATATGGCATTCCAACGAATTGTTTCAAAGAAAGAAAAAGGTTAGTAATTAAAAAAGATATATTAGCTAAATTATATGAAGATATGGATGTTGATGCTAATGTTCAAAAATTAGTTGAAGATTTGAATATTAATTTAGACTCCTCTCACTATTGTTTAGACGCTGTTAAACGAGGGAACAGCACAAGAATAATTATTAATTTGCAAATGTGCCATAGAGCGCATCGGAGCAAAGAACATGTAAAAAATAAAAAGGAGCTTCTTCTAAATGGTTGGATTAAACACAGATTATATTTGGACACATCTGACAAAAAAATAATCAATAAATTAAAAATAGCAGGTTATAATCTCCTAAAATCAAAAGCGGGAATGAGAATAAATATAGAAAGCGATGATTTAAAATATCTAGAGGAAGAGGCAAAGAAAATAGAAAAAATTACGGACGGATTTTTAGAATATAAATTTAATGTAGCAAGCAAGTATATTAAACCTGCCGGCAACAAACGGAATTCTATGTCTCTGATTATACCTGCTAAAAATTTAGTTTTAGGGCATTATATTCCTGTAAAAAAGGGGAATGAGATATTTTATGATAAAATAATTGCAATTAAAGAAGTTAACAAAAATATTAAGGTTTATGACTTAGAAATTGAAAAAACTCATAATTTTATGGCTAATGGGGTAGTCGTTCACAACTGTATTTATAGGTGGAGGGGCGCGTCTTACAGCAATATTATTCAATTTGACAAAGATTTTCCGGAAGCCAAGCAGATATCTTTAATTAAAAACTACAGGTCAGCCCAAAACATTTTAGATTTATCCTATAAGTTTATTAAGGCTAACGATCCGGACAGACTTGAATTTGTAAATAAAATAGACAAAAAACTGACAGCAGAAATAAAGGGTGAGGGCTTTATGGAACACATTCATGCTAAAAATTTAGACGAAGAGGTGGGCTTAACCCTTAAAAAGATTTTAGAAATCTTAAAAAATGATAAGGAGGCAACGTATAATGATTTTTCTATATTAGTAAGAGCAAACGATTCGGCCAGCCCTTTTATTAGGGCATTAGACAGGGCAAACTTGCCGTACCAATTTTTAGCTTCGCGGGGCCTTTATTCCAAACCGGTTATTTTAGACATAGTTTCATATTTTAAATTATTGGATAATTATCACGAAGGAGCCGCGGTTTATAGGATATTAAATCTGCCATTTTTAGCTCTTTTAGACACAGATATAGCAGCCATTACCCAGTATAGCCACAGAAAAACAAAATCCCTTTTTGAGGCATTGCAAGAGCTGCCCTTAGTACCGGGCGTATCTTTCAAAACGCAGGAGAAAATTGCTTTTGTTTTAAGTTTGATTAAAAAACACAGCTTGCTCGCTAAAGAAAAATCGGTTTCAGAAATACTAGTTGCTTTCTTAGAAGATTCTGGATATCTAAAATATTTAATAAACAGAGACGACCAGGAAAAAATTGATTTGTTAAACCAGTTTTACAAGAAAGTGAAGGCGTTTGAAGAAGCTGCTTTGGAGCCCGCTCTAAATAACTTTATGCGAGAGCTTGAATTAGAGCTTGAGTCTGGCGAAGAGGGAAAGTTAGAATTTGATCCGGAGCAAGGGCCTGACATGCTCAAAGTAATGACAATACACGGAGCCAAAGGCTTAGAGTTTAAATATGTGTTTTTGGTGAATATGGTTGACAAGAGATTTCCCACAATAGAAAGAAAAGACCCTATAGAACTGCCAGATGAGCTGATAAAAGATATAAAACCCAAGGGAGATGTGCATTTGCAAGAAGAAAGGCGGCTTTGCTATGTAGCTATGACAAGAGCTAAAAAAGGCCTTTATTTTACTTCAGCTGACGATTACGGAGGACAGAGAAAAAAGAAATTATCAAGATTTATGGTAGAAATGGGATACCAAGACGAAAAATCCCAAATCCAAAATCCCAAATCCCAAAACGATTTATTGGCAGAAAAAGTTAAAGCGCCGGTGTTTGAAAAAAAAGTAAAACCAGGCTACCTGCCTGAACATTTTTCTTATTCGCAATTAGCTGCATTTGAAAAATGCCCTTTGCAGTATAAATTCGGCTTTATCTTAAAAGTGCCAGTCAGAGGCAAGGCAACATTTTCCTTTGGCCATACCATGCACAATACTTTGCACGATTTTCTAAAAAGCGCTAGTGAGGCAGAAAAAAGTAGCCAGAAAAACTTATTTGGCAAAACAGCCAGCGGGCGTCCAACACCTGCCATAGATTTTAAGCAGCTGGCTGAAATTTACGAAAAGAACTGGATAGACGAGTGGTATGAATCAAAAAAGCAGAAGGAAGAATATTACAAACTCGGCAAAAAAATAATCAAGGAGTTTTATGACGAGTTCTGCAAAAATCCTCCAAATATTCTGAAAATTGACAACGAACCGGCGCTGGAAGTTAATTTTAATTTCAAGATAGCAGGCCGCACCCTGCGCGGCAAGATTGACAGGATTGACGAATCAAAAGACGGAGTTTCCATAATTGATTACAAAACAGGCAGGGCAAAAGACAAGCTTGATTTTGAAGAAAGGGAGCAATTATTAATCTACCAGCTGGCCGCGGAAGAAATTTATAAATTAAAACCTAAAGAACTCGTTTATTATTATCTTGACGATAGTAAGAAGGTTTCATTCCTGGGAAGCGAGAAAGACAAAGAAAGCATAAAGGAAAAAATAATCCAGAAAATAGAACAGGTTGAAAACAGCCAGTTTGAGCCAACGCCCGGCTGGCAGTGCCAGTACTGCGATTTCAAAGACATTTGCGATTTCGCTCAAAAATAATTAGAATAAATAATAAATATAATTAATTTTAAAAAATATGAATAAAATAACAATTTTAGTTATAACAATAGTATTAATTGTAATAATCGGCGGAGTATATTTTCTTTTACAGCCGAACCCTTCGACAAACTCAGGGCAAGCAACACAACAAGAGCAACAAGTAAATTCTGCCAATTATGAAATACAAGGCATGAAGGTTGAAATATTAAAAGAGGGGACGGGCGAGGGAGCTAAGTCGGGCGACAATATAGTAGTAAACTATGTTGGAACCTTAACAGATGGTACAAAATTTGATTCATCAATTGATAGAAACCAGCCATTTCCATACACCTTGGGTCAAAATATGGTCATAAAAGGATGGGAGTTGGGACTTTTAGGTATGAAGGTAGGAGAAAAAAGAAAATTAACCATACCTCCGGAATTAGCCTATGGCAGCCAGGCTGTTGGCAAAATAATCCCGGCAAATGCCACTCTTGTATTTGAAATTGACATGCTGGGAATAAACAAGTAGAATATAATAATATTATTAATTTTTAAATTATGTTTCTTGCAATAATATTGATAGCCGTGGGTGTTGCAATATTACTTAACACTTTAGGTTTGTTTAATGGTTCGTTCTGGGGAATCTTCTGGGCAATATTTTTTGTAGCCCTAGGAATCAAAGTAATGATGCGCAAAGGAAAATGCCCTATCTGCGGATGGCATTACTGGGAAGGAAAAATGCATGATAAAATGCACGGATACTGTTGCGGTGGACACAATCATCATGACCACGAATCGGAAGAACAAGACCAAAAATAAAATATCAATTCAAAGACCGCCTGAGGGCGGTTTTTTATTGTGGATAAAAATGTCGTATCATGCCATTGACACGTTTTTTATGTTTGATAATATAAATATAAGTTTGTACAGCATTCTCGAATGCTGTATGCGAGTGTGCGGCAGTTGTAGTTATGCAGACTGGCCGGGTAAGCGCCAAAGAAGACCGGGCAGGGGTTTAGGGAAATAGACGGGCGCTTGCGGTAGTGTCAACCCCCTTGACGGCCGTTTGTTCCCTCCTTGCCAGCCCCTGTCTGGCATTTTGTTCATTGAAAATTGTACCCTCGAGGTATTTTAGGTCTTGACGGCAGACACAACAGCCGTTTTTTTGTTGCAAAAATTATTAAAAAGAATATTATAAATTATACGCTTGGATATCGGTTTATGAAGAACAGAATCCAACGCGCATCAATATCTGCGATTGAAAGACACGAAGATTTTCGATCGCAGACTGGGGTCGTAGCTCAAACAGGTAGAGCGCCAACGCCTTTAGTTATTTTTTTGGCAGAGGGGGTAACTAAAGAAACGGGGAGGTTGCAGGTTCAAATCCCGCCGACTCCATTCCAGCTCGTTGAGAGTTAAATTCCCGAACTTGGCTTGAGGAAACTACCTTAGGTCGAAAAGTCAGAGAGGAATTTAACGGACGGGTATAATTCTCTCTGAGAGGGTGCAAATAATAGAACATTACTAGGGCCCAAGCGCCAACTTCGGGTCTATTTTTTTACCTCTTGATTTTTTTGTTTTTTCGGGTATAATACAGGATATAAATATATCGCTACGCTAAAATATAGATAAAAGATGGACAAAAAGGAGGAAAAACAAAACATAGATATAGAGAAATTGCAAAAAGATTTAGAAGATTGCAAGGCAAAGTGCGAAGAATATCTAAACGGCTGGAAAAGGGAGCGCGCTGATTTTATAAACCACAAAAAAGAGGAGATAGAAAGAATAGGGCAAATGATAAAATACGCCAACGAGGAATTAATTTTGAAGATTTTACCAATTTTAGACAATATTTGCCTAGCAGAGTCCCACGCGCCAGAAGAGTTTAAAAACCATAAGTGGATAGAGGGCTTTACTCAAATAAAAAAGCAGCTTTCAGATTTTCTTTCAAAAGAGGGAATTAAACCGATAAAAACCATTGGCGAAAAATTTGACCCAAACACAATGGAAGTAGTAGAAGAAATCAGCGGGTCTCCGACACCCGCTGAACCTTCTAAATCCGGAGTAGTTACAGAAGAAATCCAGTGCGGCTACACCCTGCACGGCAAAGTAATTAGACCAGCAAAGGTTAAAGTAGTAAAATAAAACGAACATGAAGTATTATATGGATAATAACAATTTAGAATATAAAATTAACGGTATATTAACAGCGGTGCCAAGTGGCACTTTTGTTTCAGCTACCCCTATGTCTGGTTTATTCGGAAATAATTTCTTTCAAAAAGGAGATTACGGGTCTATTACTTCTGGTATTTTAGGAAATTTTACAATAAACAGTTCTACAATAATAAATGGGATAGGTTTGAGTCAAATTAATCCCACTTCCATATGGAGTAACAATATTGCGGCAAATGAGTTTATAAAAAATAATAATACAACGGGTGAAATCTTTAATGTTGGAACAATAGCCGATGATTATAAAATTAACATTACTGCAACTGTTCCAGATAAACTTCTTTTTATAGATAAATGCTCCAGTCAATTTTTTACAGAGACTGGTTTGATGCAAGATTTTGCATACGCTTGTACAACAAACAATTTAACATGTGTTGTTACCTATCCCGACTTAACACAAGAATATAAACAAGACTCTATAACTCTCGGCACTATTTTATTTGGATATGGCTGGACAATATTAAAAACCTCTTTTAGTAGCAACAGCAGCGGAAAAACACACGCTGGAGAAAGAGAACTAATTAGCTACATATCAAATAATCAAAATTTATACGGCACGGCTACAATCGTAACTGGTGAAAAAAGGGTAATTAATGAGTGTAGTAGAATGGGAATTAAAAATTTAACTAATTGGGACTTTATAATATTTATGATTATTAAAAAAATAGTAAATTGGTCTAAGGCAGAAGAAATATATAAACGATTTAGCCTAGCAACAGAATACAATAATCATCAAAATTATAAAATCAAGGGTTACAAAACATTAAAAGATTACTACATAAAAAATCAAAAAAATATAATTGAAAAAATAGAGAAAATAATATGAGCAACTTACAAAAAAATATAAAAAAAATAAAACCTTCAATCGTGGCAATAGGATTTACTCCTAATCCGCAACAAATAACAATTATAGGAAGTGGTTTTATTGTTTCTGAGGATGGGAAAATTGTTACTGCCGCACACCTTTTAAAACAACTGAACGAGGAACAAATAAAGAATTTAAAAGCCAATGTATTGGTTAAAGAATTGGAAAAAGAATTAGAAATGTATAAATGGATGCCAATTACTTTACTTGATAATAAAAAGGATGAAAAAAACGACATAGCTATTTTCAAATTAGAAAAGGATGAGAGTATAAAATTAAATAAAATAGAGTTAGGGGATTCTGAAAAAGTAGAAATAGGGCAGGAAGTCTACTTTATCGGCTTTCCTTATGCTGCGCAATTAATGAATGATGGCTTTGGTGTGACCCTAATTGTAAACAAAGGAATTATTAGCAACATAAAAAGAGATGGGATTGACCTAAATCATCCCAGAAACTGGTTTATAGTTGACGCTATCAGCAATCCAGGAAATAGCGGCTGCCCGCTTATAGATGTTGAAAGTAATAAGGTTATTGGAGTAATGACGATCGCTTTCCGCACCAAATCACAAACTCAGCCAAATCTTGATATCAGAGAGCCAATGCATATAGCTGGAGCAAAACCAATAAATTTAGCAAAAGAATTATTAAAATAACAATATGCCGACTAATCATAAAGTTTATATCGGAGATGCTGAAACGGTTTTAAAAAAACTACCGGACAATTTTTTTCAACTGATGGTTACTTCACCTCCTTATTGGAATGTAAGGGATTATGGAGACAAAAAACAAATTGGTCGTTATGATACTTTGGAGCAATATTTAAAAAGATTAGATGACGTATGGAAAGAAGTGGCCAGAACCTTATTGCCAGATGGTAAATTAGCTTTGAATATCGGCAACATTTATTATTCTGAGCCCGATGAAAAAAGAAGAACTACCGCTAATTTATCTCTTTTGACTTGGCAACAGCTGAATAATATAAAAAACCTGAGATTTATGGGAACTATTTATTGGCAAAAAACAACCTCAAGAGATGGTTCAGTTCTTTTTGGCAGTTATCCATATCCGACAAATTTTATGATTTCAAATGCAGTAGAGCCAATTCATATTTTTAGAAAGGTTGGTAAAAGGGAGGTACCAAAAAAAATTAAAGAAAGGTCAAAAGTTGCGCCGGAAGAATTCAAAAAATTCAGAGATGCCATATGGAACGACATTAACGGAGTTGAAGATAAACATTGTGCAGCATATCCCCGAGAATTACCGACAAGATTAATAAAAATGTTTTCTTATGTAGAAGATTGGGTTTTGGATCCATTTTTAGGAAGCGGGACGACTATGAAAGCGGCTAAGGACTTAGAACGTAATTCAATTGGAATAGAATTAAACCTAAAATATCTAAAAATAATTGAAGAAAAAGTTGGAATTAAACAAAAAGATATTTTTAATAATGCGAAATTTGAAATAATCAAATAATTTCACAATATGGCTAAAAAGAAATTAATTAAATTGGGTTCCAAGACAGCAAAAAGCGGTTTTAAGAACGAAAGAGATATTGCCAAAAAATTTAACAACTGGAAAGACGACAAAGATTCTCAAGAATGGCTTAAAATCATGGGATATAAGTTAAAGGAAATTGAAAAAGTTAAAGCAATAGTTATCACAGGAAGTCATAAAACAGATGTTCAGGTTCAGATAGCAATTTATCTTAAAGAAGCTGTTTCAATAGAAAATCTATCTGTTAAATTAGTAAGTAATCCACAGGGATTTAATCAGATAGATAAAAGGTGGATAGATAAATATGTAGAAATGTGGGGTATTCCTAGTAGTATAACAAAAGCATTAAAATCATTTACAGGAGAAATTAAGCCAAAAAGAAAAGGATTAAGAGATAAAAGAAGAATATTTTTTGACGAAATGGATATTTCAACACAAAAGGCAATTGTAGGTTTTTTCAGGAAAAACAAAATTTTGGTTGTTTCTGATATTTTAAAAGGAAATGATGAATTTCTGGTTAATTGGATGATGGTTGTTTTTAAAAATAAAAATAAAAATCCCGAATGGATATTAAAACATATTAATTACGTTTTAAATATTTTTGGCGGCGGAAACGTAAAAATAACAGATAACGGAAGTTTAAAAATAGGTAAAATAACGATGCAGAGAAAGGGTGGAGATGCCGGAAGAGAAACTTCTAAGATGCTTCAATTCAAAATAAATCCAATGGAATTATTTAAATAAAATATAAATTAAAAATTAAATAAAACTATGAGTAAAATATTAGGTATTGATTTAGGAACAACGTTTTCGGCGATGGCAGTGGTGGAGTCGGGCGAGGCAAAAATTGTTGAAAATAAAGAGGGAGCCAGAACAACTCCGTCTATTGTGGCAATCACAAAATCAGGAGAAAGAGTTGTCGGGGTTTTGGCAAAAAGGCAAGCAGTTACAAACCCGACAAACACTATTTTTTCTGTCAAAAGATTGATTGGCAGAAAGTTTTCGGATGCGGAAGTGCAGAGAGATAAAAAATTATTGCCTTATGAAATTAGAGAAGCCAAAGACAAGGGCGTAGAGGTGAAAATGTCCGCCCAAGGCGGATCCGCCTCGGGCGGAGGAGACAAATGGTTAAATCCAGCGGAAATTTCAGCAATGATTCTGCAAAAATTAAAAGCAGACGCAGAGGCAAAGCTTGGTGAAACAATAACCGAGGCAATTATTACCTGCCCGGCATATTTTGATGACTCTCAAAGAAAAGCAACAAAAATTGCGGGAGAAATAGCCGGTTTTGATGTAAAAAGGATTATTAATGAACCAACAGCGGCTGCCTTAGCTTACGGATTAAACAAAAAAAAGGATGAAAAAATCGTAGTTTACGACTTTGGCGGAGGAACTTTTGATATTTCTATTTTAGACGTTGGAGCTGACACGGTTGAAGTAAAGGCAACCGGCGGAGATACGCACCTTGGAGGCGATGACTTTGACCAGAGAGTTATGGATTGGATTGTAAAGGAATTTAAAAAAGACAACGGAGTTGACTTGTCAAAAGATAATTTGGCTTTGCAGAGAATAAAAGAATCCGCTGAAAAAGCAAAAATTGAATTATCCTCAAGTTTGGAAACCGAAATTAACCTGCCGTTTATAACTTCCGATGCTGCAGGCCCCAAACACTTACTTTACAAGTTAAGCAGAGCCCAGCTTGAATCAATGGTGCAAGATTACATTGATAAATCAATTGACTTGGTAAAGAAAACCCTGAAAGAAGCAAATTTAGGAGCAAAAGATATAAATGAGATTGTTTTAGTGGGCGGACAAACAAGAATGCCAAGGATACAAGAGGAAGTCAAAAAACTTTTTGGAAAAGAGCCAAATAAAGAAGTAAATCCAGACGAGGTTGTTGCAATTGGAGCTGCGGTGCAGGGCGGAATAATGCAGGGACAAGTGCGAGACGTGCTGCTTTTAGACGTGACTCCGTTATCATTGGGCATTGAAACCTTGGGCGGAGTAAACACTGTTTTAATTGCTAAAAATACAACGGTTCCTACTGCTAAAAATCAGATATTTTCAACGGCAGCCGACAGCCAGACATCTGTTGAAATACACGTTTTGCAGGGCGAAAGGCCGCTAGCAACGGACAACAAAACATTGGGCAGATTTATATTAGACGGCATTCCACCGGCACCCAGGGGTCTTCCTCAAATTGAAGTGTCTTTTGACATTGATGCTAACGGCATTTTAAATGTTTCAGCAAAAGATAAAGCAACGGGAAAATCCCAGTCAATAAGAATTGAGGCCTCTTCCGGCATTTCTAAAGAAGAAATTGAAAGAATGAAAAAAGATGCTGAAATGCATGCATCAGAAGATAAAAAGAAACAAGAAGCTATTGAAACTAAAAATATAGCAGATACCTTAATTTACACTTGCGAAAAAACAATAAAGGATGCCGGAGATAAAATAAAGGCTGAAGAAAAGAAGGAAATAGAAGAAAAAATAGATGCCTTGAAAAATGCTCAAAAAGGTGATAATATAGAAGAAATTAAAAGCAAAACCCAGGATTTGTCTTTGGCAATTCAAAAAATTGGAGCCGAGCTGTATAAAGATAAACCAAAGGATGGCGAGGATAATGCAGAAGAAGGGAAATATAAAGAAAAACAATAATGGATTACTATGAAGTCCTTGGAGTGTCGCGAAATGCGACGCAAGAGGATATAAAAAAAGCATTTCATAAGTTAGCACATAGATACCATCCTGATAAAGGCGGAGATGAAAAAAAGTTTAAAGAGATAAACGAAGCTTATCAGGTGCTTTCAGACAAACAGAAGCGCAACCAATACGACCAGTTTGGCAGAGTTTTCGATGGACAGAACGGATTTTCCGCCGAAGGCGGACCAGCCTCGGGCTGGGATTTTAACTGGGCCTGGTCAAACAGGGGACAAGGACAGGACTTTTCCGCCCAAGGCGGACCCGCCTGGGACGGGGAGTTTGACGTGGGTGATTTAAGCGATGTTTTCGGAGATTTATTCGGATTTGGAGGCGGCCGCAGAACAGCTAAAAAAGATGCCAGAAAGGGAAAAGACATACAGGTTGACATAGAAATACCTCTTGAAAAAACCTTAAAAGAATCCATTGAAAAAATTATTTTATCAAAACAGATTTTATGCCACAGATGCCAGGGAGCGGGAGCCGAACCAGGAACCAAAGCAAAGGAATGTTTTTCTTGCAGAGGCACTGGACAAGTACAACAGGTTAGGAAAACCTTTTTGGGCTCATACACAACTCTTTCTACTTGCCCTGAATGCAAAGGAGAAGGCACAATCCCAGAAAAGCCCTGCAATGTCTGCAAAGGAGAAGGCAGGATAAAAGGCCAAGAAACAATTGAAATACACATACCAGCTGGAGTTGATACTAATCAGGTAATAAGAGTTGATGGAAAAGGAGAGGCGGGAAAAAAACAAGGCAAACCTGGAAATCTTTATGTACGGCTTTTAATAAAGCAACATTCTGTGTTTGAAAGAAGGGGAGACGACCTTTTTACAGCAGCAGAAATTAGTTTTTCTCAGGCAGCGCTGGGAGACGAAATTGAAATTGAAACGTTAGAAAAAACAAGAATATTACTGAACGTACCTGCTGGTACGGAATCAGGAAAAGTTTTCAGAGTTTCGGGCAAGGGTATCCCGCACTTTTCAGGTTATGGCAGAGGAAATTTGTATGTTGAATTAAAAATAAAAACACCGAAAAAACTATCCAAGAAACAAAAAGAATTATTGGAAAAATTGAAAGAAGAGGGTCTATAGTGCTTCGCGAAAATAAGTAAATTTTTGCAACGTCCGCCAAACCCACGGCCAGCCCGAATTGCAAAAATTTACTTATTTTCACTTCGCGCCCTTGTAGCTCAATTGGTAGAGCAGCTCCCTTTTAAGGAGTTGGTTCCGCGTTCGAGTCGCGGCAGGGGCACATAGTCAATAGTTCTTTTCCAGTTCCTTTAAACAGGAGGTTATAATGGTTACTACCTCTGCGGCAGTTTGCGTAAGAGTTGAATGCAAATGTTTTTTTCTGCCAAACACCTGTTTTTATCCTAAACATTTAATCGGTCTTCATAGGATAAACGCAGACGACCCTCGGGCTAAAGTTGGCAGTGATTGGACAAGCAAAAAAGAAGATGGCTGCGAAGAGTCGTTTTACCCTGCAATATGCTTAGAAGCAAAATGCTGGCGAAATGGCAGAGTAAGGGAGGTAATAGCAAACTGTAAGGATTGTCCCTATAAAGATTCCAGTGCTTTTATTTGTCCTATCAAAACGCAAGATATGGCCCCGACGGTAAATACCGCATAAGGGCTTTTTTATTGAAAAATATTTGGAAATAGGGTATTGTAAATAAATTTAGGGGCAGTTCTTTCACATATTGGGAGCGCGCGAATGAGAGAAAATCTCAAGAAAGTCCTAAACTATGCCGTGATATTCTTCCTAATATATCCTTTCGGATTATTATTAGGAATAACCTTCGTGACGCTTCGATGGATAGGAACTATCAAGATTGCGCATTGGGAAAGGTTTCCTCATTTTGGTGAGGGAATACTCCTAGTGGCCAATCATCCATCGCTGTTAGACCCGTTTCTGCTGGCCGCCATGTTCTACAAAAGGTATTTGTTAAATCCCTTAAACGGCCCGCTGATTGTCGCAGACCAGAACAACTTCTACAACTCCTGGTATTGGTTCTGGCTAAAGCTATTTCTGATTCCGGTTGAAAGAGGGAATTGGCATTCTGAAGCTGCAGCGGTTCGGCAGATAAAAAGCGCTCTTGAAAAAGAGAGGGTGGTTATCATTTTTCCTGAAGGCGGGAGAACCTTATGGGGAGACAAATTTCTGCCCAGCGAATCCAGCCCAAAGAAGATAAGAATTCTGAAGGGAGGGGTTGGACTTTTGGTCCGCAGAACCAAAGCAACGGTGGTTCCTGTCTGGATTGAAGGAACTGAAAAGTTCTGGCCAAATTCAAAGGATAGGAAAACATTGTACACGGAATTAAGGCTTCCAAGAGGAGAGACCATGACCGTGAACATTGGCGAACCACTCCATTTTTCAGCAGACACCTGCCGAGAAGAAGTTGTTCAGATTATCGCTGGCGCTCTTCTTGCCTTGGCAGACGAAGAGGGGTAGAAATATTTCTGCTCTTTTTTTTGCACATAGATGAGTTCTATGGTACGATATATTGTAAAAGGGCCTGTGGTATAGTGGTAACACGCGACTATGGCATAGTCGAATCAGGGGTTCAACTCCCCTCAGGTCCACATTAGACGATTTGTTTTTTCCTCGCCCCTCGCTTCGCTCGGGGCTCGGGTTTCGGCGGACAAAAAATAAAGGTAATTCCACGGCTTTTTGAAATCTACAAAAAGCCGTTGGTTCAAAATTCGACGGTTCGAGCCGATTTTTTTAATAAAATTTTTCATTTCTGAAAAATTGTTGTCTAAAGCGAAATTTTTGGCTTGGTTGGCTTCAATTATCCAATTTCGGACGAGTTCGAGCCAATGATTTCCTTTTCGCTCAAAATCAGATAATTTTTCCTCAATATCTTTCTTTTCCGCCATTAGTCTGTTTTTCTTTTCTTGAAATTCCGCCAGTTCAAAACTGCCTTCAAGATAGCCGTCCATTAAGCGGTCTATTTTTGTTTTAATGGCGGAAAGTTCGGTTTTGAGATTTTGAGCGAAAAGGTTTGACGATTGGCTATTTTCTTTTTCCCATTCATTCACTTTGGAAAGATATTTTTCCCGCCAATCGTCAGACAAAGAAACTTTTTGACAATTTTCTTTTACTTGCTCGGTTAAAACTTCTTCCCGCAAAAAGCGAGTTTGAGTGCAATTTTGCGTTTTGCTTTTATGGGTACAACGATAATAAACAAATTTTAGTCCGCTTTTTTTGATGTGTCGTTCCGCGGTTATGGAATATCCACACTCGCTACAAACCGCAAAATTGAGAAATTGAAAGTTTTTTGGTGCACGATTTTTGCGGGGCTTGCCGTTCAAAATTAACGCTTCTTGTATTTTGTCAAAAAGTTTCTTTGAAATCATTGGCTTATGCGAACCTTGATAAATTTCGCCACGATAGCGAAAATGTCCGTAGTAAAATGAGTTGGTTAGTATTTTCTGGATTGTGGATAAATGAGGCAATTTTCCGTCCTTGCCAACCAAGCCAAGAGAAAACATTTTGCTTTGAATTTTTGTTAGCGTGTATTCGCCAGTGGCAAAAGCCCGTAAAACTTCTTTCACCTTGTTAAAAGTTTTTTTATTAGGTTCAATAGTTCGCAAACGAGGTTCATTGAAATATCCGAGCGGGGCTTTTGCCGAAAGTTCGCCACGGCGAATTTTCTGCCTAATTCCCCGCAAAATGTTTTCTCTTAAATTGTCGGTGTAGTATTTGGCTTGACCAAAGGCAACGCTTAACATAAATTTTCCTTGCGGAGTTGGCTCAAACCAAAATGTAGGGAATTTTAGCGAGGTAATTTTTCCAGTATCAACCAAATAAATTACTTTACCGCCGTCTATTGAATTTCTGGCTAATCTATCGGGATTCCACGCTAAAATTCCCTCAGCGTTGCCTTTTTCAATTTCCGATACCATAAAATTAAAAACTTCTCGGCCTGGCTCTTTGGCGGTTTTGCTTTCGTAATATTCCTTAACAATGAAAAGATTGTTTTGTTTGGCAAACTCTCTTAACTCGGCGAGCTGGGCCTCAATGGACAAAATTTGTCTTTCCTCGTCCTCGCTTGATTTGCGACAATAGATAAAATATTTAATCATAATTTTTAGAAGTTTTTAATTTTATGTATTACACCGACAATTTAAAAAATTTCGTTTCGGAATTACCTTTATTTTTTGTCCGCCGAGTCCCGCGCCACAGGCGCGGGCGAGGCGAAAGTTTTACGAAATCTACGAATGTGGTCAATTTTAGAAAAAGTTAGAACTCATTTTCAAGAAAATCCCGCCGACGATTTTTGAAAAATTACGCTCGGGCGGGCAAAAAGGAAGGGGGCTGGGGGGAAGGAATTTTTGCCCGCCCTCGCTTTCGCCGTTTTTTTTCGCCGCCGCAATTTTTTTTATTTCGCCTTGCGAAATACGCCGTCTAATTATTTACTATTTTTGGTTTCTGATGTAGTATTATAAGTGAAGAAAGATAATAGCACTTATATTTTAATTCTACTACTACGATATTAGTATGTCAAACATAACCAAAAATTTACGAAAAATGCGCGAAGCCAAAGGGCTTTCTCAAGAAAAATTAGCGAGATTGGCCGATGTCGCCAATAATACTATTATTAAAATTGAAGCTGGTAAAAACCAGAATCCAACGCTTGATACTCTCAAGAAAATAGCGAAAGCTCTTGAGGTAAGCGTTGATGAGTTAATTAAATAGTTTTATGTTTTGCACTAATTGCGGTAAAAAGATCCCAGAAAGAGCCATATTTTGTACGGAATGCGGTAAATCAACAGATCGCGAAACTGAATCTAAAATTTCACAAAATTCAAGTCTTGATCAAAAGTGGTGGCTCCGTTTGGCAAAAGTGGTTTATATCGGTCTATATATTGTCTTACCTTTTCTTCTTATTATCATATGGGATGAGAACAGTTATTATCCAGAAGATGCATTTTGGCTTACGCTCATTACTTTTATTCTATATGTTGTCTCGGCGAGATTAATTAAAATCATTTTTATTTACATTGCTTTTGCGCAGAAGCCACAGTGGAAAAAAGAATTTAAGAAATTTTTCTAAATTTTTATGACAACTTCCGGGAAATTAGAATCAGCGTTTTTTGTAACAATTACGGGATTAACAATCCCCATCATGATACTTAATTTACTGGGAGGGGTTATTTCTGGAATATGGCTGGCAATTTTAGGAGAATGGAGCGAGATTTTTAGAGGAATTTTATTTTTCTTCATCTCGGGGTTTGCTATATCTTTTGCCCTAATGCCGAGCCTACTATTTGCCGCTCCCGCCGCTATGGCAATAGAAAGAGGAAAGAGAATAATTGGCGTGCTCTTTGGTTCGATTAGTGTCTTTTATACGGTTGGTTTAATGACAATGTGGTGTCTCTGGGTGTTATGGCTATTTACAGGTTCTGCAACTGAAAGCTCGCTTGTTCCTCTTCTGATTTGGTCATATGGGGTCGCCCTTGGCCCGTGGATGTGGTTGGCAAGTAAAGACCAGCAAGGCGGCGGGAACGAGTTTTCTATGATGACCACTTTCTTCGCACAAGTTGCTTATATGCTTGCGATGATCATGTTTTTTCTCGGAGCAACTTTAGGAATAATCAATATAACATTCGGGGCAATTATGGCTATTGGCGCGCTGATACAAATTTCTATAGCTTTTGTTATGGCAAGACAAGAGCAGCAATTATATCAGTCACATGAATCTGCATTTGATGGGGTAGAAGAATTGAACTCTCCTCCAGAACGAGAGGGTGAAAAGACTACCTATTGCGGGGAGTGTGGCAAACAATTGGATGCTAATAGTAAGTTTTGTGCTCATTGCGGTTTTAAGGTGCAAATATGATTTGTAAAAATTGTAGTAAAAAAATAAAAGACGGGAACAAGTTTTGCAATTATTGCGGAAAGGAAATTTTAGCTGATGTATCATCGACAGAAATTAAAGATAGGGAAATCAAATTTGTATTTAATAAGTCGCTTTATTTCAAAATTGCAGTTGGTGTTGTTGGGCTTTTAGTGCTTTATATAATTTTTTCTGACAAGCCCTTTTTGTTTCTTTCTGACGATAAAGAGATAAATCAAGAAGTAATCAAGAATTCCGTCGTCAATGTATTGTGTGAATCTGAAGAAGAAATCAGCGGGGGTTCTGGGACAATTATAACGACCGAGGGAGTCGTGCTGACAAATTCGCATGTAATTCCGCAAGATGAAGAATATATTTTGACTGGAGAAGAAGGGTGTCTTGTGATTTTGCCAAACCGACAAACGGGACAACCCGAGGAAATATATTGGGCAAAACCGATTGTCTATCCGGGGTTAAGTGATGAATATGATTTGGCTTATCTAGAAATATATGATGTTTTTGTAGATGAAGACGGAGAGGTTTGGGGGCGATATCCCCGATTATTCCCATCAATTTTTACAGAAGAACAAAGGTACGATGATATCTGTCAATTTAGAACGCCAAAGTTGGGCGACCCAGTGAAGATATTTGGATATCCACAAACGAGTGGTGGATTCTATCTGACTGTTACAGATGGAATTATAAGTAGTTTTTCCGATGAGGGCGTAATTCTAACTTCTGCAAAAATTGATGAGGGTAATTCCGGTGGTCTTGCCGTAGATCAAAAGGGGTGCATGGTCGGTATCCCTGTAGCAATTAGCGAGGGAACATACCAAAATCTAGGCGTAATAATTTCAACCGACTTGATTCTGGAGTTCTCTGAAAAATTAGATACAATAATTAAATAAATTATAAAAATATGTTTTGTAAACATTGCGGAAAACAAATCAGCGAAGGTGAAAAATTTTGTGCCTCGTGTGGCGAACCAATTTCTGCTGTTGTCGAGACACAAAAAGAAACTGTCAACACTAAGAATTTGAAGGGACTGGGTGGCTGGTTAGTTTTGGTAATTTTAGGACTTTTCGCTACGGTCCTATTTCAGATATATGGCGTATATGAAAGTATTACTATGTTCACCGATGGAACAGTCGAGTTTTTGAGCGATCCATCGTCAGGGGTCTATATTCCAGGGTATAGCGGACTTCTGAAGTTTGAATTTATTGCAGAAATACTATTTTTAGGCGCGGCGGCTTATTTGATTTACTTGTTTTTCAAAAAAAGTAAAAAATTTCCTAAATATTATATACCTTTCCTTATAGCTGCTGTTTTGTATGCAATTTTAGACTATGTGCTTTTGTCTTCTGTTTCAGTATCGGGCGAAGTGAAACAGGTTATAGACGAAACGCTGTCAAAAGGAGGAGAAGAAATTGGACGAGCTATTATTAGTGCATTGATTTGGGGCGCATATATGAAAAAATCAAAAAGAGTAAAAAATACTTTTATTGAAGAATAATCTGCAAAAAAATTTCGGTGGCGAAAGAGCGAGGGCGGGCAAAAATTCCTTCCCCCCAACCCCCTTCCTTTTTGCCCGCCCGAGCGTAATTTTTCAAAAATCGTCGGCGGGATTTTCTTGAAAATGAGTTCTAACTTTTTCTAAAATTGACCACTAAAGACCTCGCGGGTCTTTTTTTTATTTTTACTTGATTTGCAAGTTTTTTTTTGGTATAAATATAGAAGGTATAAATATAAAATACGATGAATAATAATCTAAAAAGAATATTTTGTTTTGCGGCGCTGGTTATTTGTTTTAGCGCTGTTTTTGGATTGGGCATTTGGGTGGGTGTAGCTAAAATTGCTTATCACGTGCCGCAACCAGGAACTATTGATTTTTCTTTATTCTGGGACGCATACAACAAGCTTCAGCAAAATTTTATCAATCCGGACAAAATAGACGATCAAAAAGTAATCTATGGAGCAATAAAGGGAATGGCCGAAACCTTGGGCGACCCCTATACTGATTTTTTTGACCCTGAGCAGGCTAAAAGATTCCAACAAGACCTTTCCGGTTCTTTTGAAGGCATCGGCGTTGAGGTTGGTCTTAAAAAAGGACTGCTGACTGTAATAGCTCCTTTAGACGGAACTCCAGGGCAGAAGGCCGGATTAAAACCAGGCGACATTATCTTAAAGATTAAAGACAAGGATACTTCCAGCATGACAACCGAAGAAGCAGTAAGTTTGATCAGGGGGCCCAAAGGAACAAGCGTCACCTTAACAGTTATCAGAGACACCTGGGACAAGTCAAAGGATATAACTATAACAAGAGATACGATAAAAATAGAATCAATGAAATGGAATTTAATTGAGCCAGATATAGCATATATCAAAATTAATCAATTTAACGAATCGGTTTCATCTGATTTTAAAAAGGCTGTTATAGAAATTTCAGCAAATCCTGCAAAAAAAATAATTCTGGATTTAAGGGATGATCCTGGAGGATATCTTGAAGTGGCTCAGGATGTGGCTGGCTGGTTTTTAAATAATGGACAAACTGTAACTATTGAGGACTACGGCAAAAACAGAGAGCAGCAAATATACAAAGCAGAAGGAACTGGAATTTTTACAAACTATCCTATGGTTGTTTTAATAAACGAGGGCTCTGCTTCAGCATCAGAAATTTTAGCTGGGGCCCTAAGAGACAACAGAGGCATAAAATTAATCGGCGATAAATCTTTTGGCAAAGGCTCTGTCCAGCGCGTAGTGGATTTAAAAGGCGGAGCGTTTCTCAAAATAACTGTTGCAAAGTGGCTGACCCCTAAAGGAAACTCTATTTCAGATGTGGGCTTGGACCCTGATGTAAAAATTAGCATAACAGAACAAGATGCCGAGCTCCAAAAAGACCCGCAGATGAACAAAGCGCTTGAAATAATAAAAAAGTTGAAGTAAAATAAATCAACGAATTATGAACCCTTCACCCAAGCAAAAATGAGGTAAGGGCTCAGAATAATCAAATAATAACCGACGAGCTAAGTTTTTCAAATATCAGAAAATAATAAGTTCGTTTGGGTGAAGGGTGAAAGTAATTCTTCTTCAGGATGTTGAAAGTCTTGGAAAAAAATACGAAATAAAAGACGCGAAAGACGGTTATGCCAGGAATTTTTTGTTACCGCAAAAAATAGCAAGGCCTGCTACAAAACAAGCTCTAAAGTGGCTGTCGGACCAAAAAGAAATCATAGAAAAACAAGCAGAAGAAGATTTAAAAAAGGCGCAATCTTTAGCTTCTGAATTAGATGGCTTGGAATTGAATATCGCAGTTAAAGTTGGCGAAGAACAGCAGCTTTTTGAATCTATTAACAGCCAAAAAATAGCAGAGAAACTAAAAGAAATTGGTTTTGAAATTAAAAAATCTCAGGTCAAGCTGGAAAATCCCATCAAAGAACTTGGAGAATTTCCTGTAAATATTAGCTTAGACCACAACTTAGAAGCTGAAATAAAAGTTATAATAACAGAAGAAAAAACAGAAAAATAAAATGGCTCGCTATATTTTCGTCGCAGGCGGAGTAATGTCTGGCATAGGAAAGGGGATCGCCACAGCTTCCATCGGGAGGATTTTAAAGAGTAAGGGTTTTAAGGTAACGGCGATTAAAATTGACCCGTATATAAATGTTGACGCTGGTACGATGAACCCAATTGAGCATGGAGAAGTTTTTGTGACCGATGACGGCACAGAGTGCGACCAGGATGTAGGAAACTACGAAAGATTTTTAGACGAAAATATCTACGACGGAAACTATATGACCACCGGACGCGTCTATCAGTCTGTGATAAACCGAGAAAGAAACTTAGAGTATGGCGGCAGATGTGTTGAAGTTGTACCCGACATCCCAAACGAAGTTATAGATAGAATTGAAAAGGCAGGCAAAAAAGTAAAAGCCGACTTTGTTTTAACTGAAATAGGCGGCACAGTGGGAGAATATCAGAATATGCTGTTTTTGGAAGCCGCCAGAATGATGAAAATCGCACACCCTAAAGACGTGCTTTTTATTTTGGTCAGTTATTTCCCGGTGCCAAAAATAATAGGCGAGATGAAAACAAAGCCCACTCAATATGCAGTAAGAACATTAAATTCGGCTGGCATACAGCCAGATATGATTTTAGCGAGATCTATTTTGCCGTTAGACGAACCGAGAAAGAGAAAGGTTGCAACCTTCTGTAATATTGAAAAAGAAGATATTATTTCAGCTCCAGACGTAAGGTCTATCTATGAAGTTCCGGTTAATTTTGAGAAAGAAAATATGGGAAATAGAATTTTAAAGAAATTCGGATTAAAATCCAAGCCCAGCGACTTAAAAGATTGGGAAAAGCTGGTAAAGCTTATAAGGAACTCACCGAAGATTGTTAATATAGGAATTGTCGGGAAATACTTTGAGACAGGCAACTTTACTTTAATGGATTCATATATTTCTGTTATAGAGGCGGTAAAACACGCTGCTTTCTCGCAAAACAGAAAAGCAAAAATCTGCTGGATATCGTCTGAAGAATTTGAAAAAAATCCAAAATCATTAAAGGAGTTAGATAAATACGATGGCGTAATCGTTCCTGGAGGATTTGGAAACAGGGGGATAGAAGGCAAAATTAAGGCAATAGAATATTGCAGAAAGAATAAAATCCCGTTTTTGGGATTATGCCTGGGGTTGCAGCTATCTGTAATTGAGTTTGCGAGAAACGTGGCTGGTATAAAAGACGCTGCTTCTAGAGAGTTTAATAAAAATACCAAAAATCCGGTAATTGACGTTATGGAGGAACAAAAAAAGTTACTTAAAGAAAAGCACTATGGCGGGACAATGAGACTGGGAGCTTACGACTGCGAAGTTCAACCTGGCACAATTAGCCACAGAGCTTATAAAGACTGGGTGAAAGGCAAGAATGGACCATATATAATTTCAGAGAGACACCGACACAGATACGAAGTAAATAACGATTATCGAAATCTGCTTGAAGAGAAGGGCCTGGTGGTAGCTGGCATAAATCCGAAAGCTAATTTAGTTGAAATAATTGAGATCAAAAATCATCCATTTTTTGTAGCAAGCCAGTTCCACCCGGAATTTAAATCAAGACCTTTAAAACCGCACCCGCTGTTCAAAGAGTTTATCAAAGCGGCAATTAAATAACCGACACAACCTTGGCTGCTCTTCTGGACCCGTCGAAAAGTTTTTTTGTTTTAGAGGAAAATCTTACTACGCCATCTTTTACAGCATAGATAGTGTTATCAGAACCCATTTTTACATTTTTACCAGTAAGATATTTTGTGCCTCTTTGCCGTATAATTATCATACCGATTTTTACCTTTTCACCGGCGTAAGCTTTAATTCCAAGCCTCTGGGCTGCAGAATCTCTTCCTAATCTGGATGAACCGCCTTGTTTTGTTTTTGCCATATGTATCTAATTAGTTAATTTATTATGAAGTCATGATAGCAAAAATATCTAACTTTGTCAAAACCAGATTTAATGATATAATATTATTTTTAATAGTCGCTCTTTTGGTATTGCTTTCTTTTGCTATAGGATATATAACGGCAAAATACCAGTCAAAAGAGCCAATTAAAATAGAACAAGAAACTCAATGGAACACATTCCGCAACACATAGTTTTGTTTCCCGACGGCAACCGCCGCTGGGCAAGGCAAAAAGGATTACCTACCTTTAGCGGACACCAGCAAGGTTATCAAAACCTTCTTTCTTTTATTGAGTGGTGTAAAAATAGGGGAGTGAAGGTCCTCACTGCTTTTGGTTTTTCAACTGAAAACTGGAACAGGTCGCCAAAAGAAGTTGATTATTTAATGAATCTTCTTGAAACGGGGTTAATTAAAAATTTTGAGAAATACAAAAGCGATAAAAAATATCAACAAGAGGGGATAAGAGTTAAAGTGATTGGGCAGAAAGAAAGATTGCCGAAGTCACTGCAAAAAGCCATAGAAAGGGTTGAGGCAGCAACCAAAAATAATAATAAACTTTTTTTAAATTTAGCAATAAGTTATGGCGGCAAATGGGATATTCTTCAGGCAATAAAAAAAATAGTTGATGATAAAGTATCTGCAGACAAAATAGACGAAAAGTTGTTTGAAAGTTATTTATCTACTGCGGGTTTACCAAACCCCGACCTTATTATCCGGGCTGGCGGGGAAATGAGGATGTCAAACTTCGTGCTTTGGCAGGCAGCCTATTCAGAACTATACTTTTCGCCAAAACTCTGGCCTGATTTTACGGAACAAGATTTAGACGAGGCATTGGCAGAATTTGACAAGCGTCATCGCAGATTCGGCAAATAGTTTATTGTGCGACAATTCGTTGACAAAAATTAAGAACCTGCTATAATAAAGTTGGTTCTTTTTTTTCACGTAACCCACAACGAGAAAGGGAATTACAATGCCCAACATTGAAATTCACGGTATCGGGATACGCGGTGCATATGTCGACGACGGTATGAACTTAGAGCTGAAAATATTTGAAATATTTTCAGGCAAAACATATATTTCCGAAATGGTTGTTACAACATTTGATGACGCCGTCCAAGACGCTCATCATCTGCGGCAACCATTTCTGCGCGTTGTTTCAACACCAAGTCCGCATCTTGATGAGATTGTAGAGCTTCTCAAAGCTCTCAACATTGACATTGAAGTACTGATGCTTTCGGCATTTTATCCCAAAAAGTCCGCTTCAGCCGGCTGAAAAGCCGATGAGCAGAATTAACAAAGCCCGCTGGTTTTCCATCGGGTTTTTCTTTTATTGTGCGAGATTTAACAATTGTCGCACAATAAAAATAGGGTAGCGACGAAGTGGGGAAGTGAGAGCTAGCCTGTCTTCGCCAAGGTCCGAGCCATTTCTAACCATTTGGGTTGGCGCGGTCTGTTTTTATACTTTGTTGATGACTTATGAATTTCTATAAGAGAGCACAAATCGTTCTTTTTCCAAGCAGTTAAATACTTTCCTTTGTTTCTTTGGATTATCTCAACACCCTTTGTCCAAAGCTCAAAATCTTTTTTCTTTTTTCCCGCCAGCATATTTTTCCGGAAAAATGGCACAACTACTCCAGTAATATCGCCAATCTTTTGCACCGAAAACCTGGCTTGGTCTTTTATAATATGAATTTCACCGCAGCCAATCTTATTTCTTACCGTCTCTAAAACCTTTGCGGCTTTTTTGGGCCCTGTTATCACAAACTGAGCCTTCCATCTATAATATGTCGGGGCGTTTGTTCTTTCGTGTCTGGTATCTTTTCGAAACTGCAGATCAAAGCATCCGTCGTTATTTACTAAAGCTGCAATATTAATATCTTTTTTTACTGGCATAAATGAAGCGGAAATAAGGATATTTTTCAATTCGGGCAGGCTGTGGGTTTGGCGTGTTGAAAAATATCCTTATTTCCGCGGAATAATTTTAAATATAATTTATTTTATTATACCAAATATTCAATTGTGCGACAATACTTTGTCAACCCTTCACCTTTAGCTAAAGGTGAAGGGTCAAGCAAGTTTCTTATTGTGCGACAAGTTTATGTCTTATTCTTTTAAGTTTGCACTTTACCATGAAACTTGCGGTGAACATCGCGTAGCTGCTTGTTTGTAACGTGTGTGTATATTTGAGTTGCTAATATACTTTTGTGTCCTAAAAATTCCTGCACTAACCTTATATCAACGCCTTGATTCAAAAGATCTGTAGCAAAACTATGGCGCAACACATGGGGTGTTGTGGTAATGGGAAGCCCCGCCATGATAGCATATTTTTTTATGATTTTTTCTATGGCGTTCGGGGTCAATCGGCGAGATGCAGTCTTTCTACTTCTATAGTTTATAAACAAAGCTTTTTCTTCATCTTTGCGAGTTTCTAAATATTTTATCAGCCAATCAATAGCGCTTTTTGAAAAATAAACTGTCCTAGCCCGACCTCCTTTACCAATAATTCCGATCTCCAAGTCAGCCATACCGGGCTTTATTTTTATTTGTTCCCTGTTTAAAGACGTTAATTCAAATATCCTCATCCCAGTGGAAAAAAAGGTTTCCAGCATTGCTCTATCCCTTAAACCCGCTACAGTTGTTGTGTCTGGAGCAGAAAAGAGCCTATTAAGCTGCTCTATGGTCAGAAACTTCACTGTTCTCTCTTTATCGGGCCTAGGAAGGGCTATTTTATCTGGGGGAGGAGAAACTATGTCTTTAGCTATAAAATAGCCTAAAAGAGCCCTTAAAGCGATTAAATAGTAGTTCTGGGTGGTCTTTTTAAGGGATTCCCCCTTTTTAGTGGTAAAATGGCGTGATAAGAAGACCCTATAGTCCCAAATGTGCTCTGGGGTCAATTGATGGGGGAGAAGGCCCTCTAAATTAGTCTTTTTTAACCAAAATAAAAATCTGTCTAAAAATCTTTTATAATTCTCTTGCGTCTTTGATGATAAACCTTTTTCAACATCAATCCAGTCCAAAAAGTCATTAATATGTTTTGCTATTGGCGTTTGGCTTTTTTCCATGTTTATAGAGGCTTAAGTATATAAGTCATCTTAAGTTAAATTATGCGTAATTTCCTATATTAATAATAAGCCATCCCCTAATGGCCTGTCAAGATGGTTTTATTGGCTAGACGGCGCTTGGGACGACTCGGTTGGCGGACAAGCTTGGTTTTGTTGAGTCTTACCGGGGTGAAGTATGCTGTCTGCCACTCCAGAAAAATAATTTTTTATTTTTTCTCCGATTGTTTGAGAAATTTTTTCTTTTTCCTGATTGATTTCATTTTTAATCATATCTCCCCTCTTCTGCACTTCCCCGCTTATTTTAGGGTAAACGCTATTTTGGGCCCAATCAGAGCCTTTGGAGAGATATTCTTGGGCTACGCCAGAGCCTTGTAAAAATATATTTTTACCAATTCCCTTAAAATATGCCTGCTGGCTCAAAAAAATCACTATTAGTATAACAGCTATGATTACGATATATTTTATGAATCCTTTGTCTTGAAACATCAAATTTGTCGCACAATAGTCGGCACTAAAAACCCGCTGAAGTGTCGCACAATAAAATTTACGGGAGCATTCTGATGGCTTCTTTTATTCTTTTTATTGTCTTTTCTTTGCCTAAAATGTCGGCTATTTCAAACGGGCTGGCTGATGCCTCTTTGCCGGACAAGGCCACCCGCAATGGCCAAAGCAAGTATCCCCTGTTCTTTTCCGGGTATCCTTTTTCCAAATTAAATTTTTCAGCAGCAAAGAACAATTCTTTTTCTAAATCTTTCAAATCCCATTTTTTAGCTCCAGATAATACCTTTTCCGATACGGAAAGCGACTCCTTCACCTCCCCCTCCCCCATCTTCTGCCATTTAAGTAAATTTTTGTCGTAGTTTAATTTATCTTTAAAAAAGAAATCTGATAATTCAACTATTTCTGAAAGTTTTTTCATTCTTGTTTTGGAAACCTCAACAATTTTTTGCAATTTGTTTTGGGACACCTGCCCTTGCACCAAAAGCCCTGCTTCTTTAAGATATGGCGCGCAAAGCTCTGTTAATTTTTCTATTGATTTTTCGCGGATATAAAGCCCGTTTAGAAAATTTAACCTCTGCACGTTAAATACGGCTCCAGCCTTTTGCACTTTTTCTATAGAAAACTCTTTTACAAGCTGTGAGAGAAAAAATACTTCTTTTTCTGTTCCCGGATTCCAGCCGAGAAGGACCATAAAATTAACCAATGCATCAGACAGATAACCTTGCTTATGATAATCTGCCAATGCCACGTCGCCGTGACGCTTGGAAAGTTTGCTTCGGTCCGGATTAAGCATCAAAGGAAGATGTGCATACACTGGCAGAGCAAATCCCAAGGCCTGCTGCAATAAAATCTGCCTCGGCGTATTAGATAAGTGTTCTTCGCCCCTGATAACGTGACTTATCTGCATTTCAAAATCATCAACAACAACTGCAAAATGGTATAAAGGAGTATCAAAATTTTTGGCAATTACCACATCTCCTAAAAGCCCTGCATCAAATTCTACCTCGCCTCTGATTAAATCATAGAACTTAACTTTTTTATTTAGAACCCTAAACCTTATCACAGACGGCATTCCGGCTCCCAAATTTTTCTGAACAATTTCGTCGGGTAAATTAGCGCACTTGCCGTCGTATTTTGGGGCTATTCCTCTAGCCATTTGTTCCTGGCGCTTGTCTTCTAACTCTTCTTCTGTGCAAAAACAATAATATGCTTTGTTCTGCTCTAAAAGGTTTTCTAGATAGCGCCTGTAAAGAGCTAATCTCTGCGATTGCTTGTACGGTCCATATTCGCCGTCAATATCCGGCCCTTCATCCCAAACTATACCCAGCCATTTTAATTCATCTATAATCTCCTGCACCCATTTTAGTTCTGATCTTTCCGTATCGGTGTCTTCAATTCTCAAAATAAACTTGCCTTTGTTTTTCTTCGCAAAAAGATAATTAAACAAAGCAGTCCTTGCTCCTCCAATGTGCAGGGGGCCGGTAGGTGACGGAGCAAAACGAACCCTTATTTTTTCTGTATCTATTTTTTTTACCATATGTCTATTTTAATTGGCGGAAATAAGGATATTTTTCAACGCCCGCCAAACCCACGGCCAGCCCGAATTGAAAAATATCCTTATTTCCGCCCTATTCCAGCATTAAAAATTCTAAAATTTCGCGAGCAATTGCTCTGGCCGCCAAAGGTTTTGCGAAAGCTAAAGCTGCTTGGCGCATTTGTTCTAATTTTTCAGGGTGTAAAAACAGCAACTGAATTTTTTCTAAAAAAAGGTTGGGTGTTAAATTTTCCTGCTCAACTACTATGCCAGCTCCCGTGTCGGCGTAAACATAGGCATTCTTTGCCTGGTGGTCTGAGGCTGAGGAAGGCAAAGGAATCAAAATACTGGGCTTTCCAACTGCGGCAATTTCAAAAATAGAACCTGAACCGGAACGAGAAATTATTAAATCTGCCGCCTTATAGGCATGCTTTATTTTCTCTTCATCTAAAAACCCCACTGGATGATAATACTTATCTAAATCTTTAGTTATAACAACTTGTGCCTCATTTTGAGTTTCTTTGATATTATCTCTTCCTGTTATATGAATGAGCTCGTAATTTTTTAATAAATCATTTAAAATAAGCAGGATAAAATCATTTATGGGTTCTGAGCCCTGAGAACCCCCCATTATTAAGAATATCGGCTTAGAATATGTTAAATTAAACAACTTCCCCGCCCTCTCTGCATCGCCCTCAAGTACTTCTTTTCTTATGGGGTTTCCTGTTAAAGTTGTTTTTTTGGGATCAAAATACTCTGTTTTTGGAAAAGATATGAAAATCTTTTCAGCCCACTTGCAAGTATATTGGTTTGAAAGACCAGGCACAACGTCTGACTCGTGCAAAAACACGGGGAGCTTTAAAAATCTGGCTGACCAGGTTACAGCAATAGAGCCAGACCCTCCTTTACTGAAAACTAAATCGGGCTTTAACTTTAAAAGCAGAAAGAAACTTTGCAAAACTCCGAAAGGAATCTTAAATAAAATATCAACAACATTCTGCCAAGAAAAATATCTCCTGATTTTACCTGAAACTATTGTTTTTATTATAAAATCTTCTTGAGACAGCAAAATCAGGCCGAACTCATCTTTGGGGCCCAAATAATAAAACTCTAAATTCTTTTTAGGGTAAATCCTCCTTATTTCCCTGGCAATGGCAACCAGAGGAAAAACATGCCCCCCGGTTCCACCGCCTGTAAATAATATTTTCATAATAATTAAGTATTTTTAGAAATATTTAATAAAAGCCCGATACCTATCAACTCTGTTGCTAAATGCGAGCCGCCATAGCTAAAAAATGGCAACGGGATGCCAGCTACAGGAAAAATTCCTGCAGCTGAAGATATGTTTATAAGCGCCTGCAAAGTTATCCAAAAAGTAATGCCTATAGCTGTCAGTTTAGAAAATCTGTCGCTTGAGCTTTTAGCGATTCTAATTCCCAACCAAAAAAACAAAAGAAACAAAGAAATTATAATCACGCAGCCGATTATTCCTAACTCCTCGCCCACTATGGCAAAAATAGAATCTGACATTGCTTGTGGCAAATATCCGAACTTCTGAGTAGACATGCCTAAGCCCTTGCCAAAGAGCCCTCCAGACCCTAAAGAAATCAACGACTGCCTTAGTTGAAAGCCTTTGTTTAACGGGTCTGATTCCGGATTCAAAAAAATCAGCCAACGGTCCCACCTGTATGATTCAAATTTTATTAAAAACAACAAGCTTCCAAATCCCGCAATGACCATTAAAAGCATGTGCCACAAGGGTGTCTTTACCGAAAAATACATTGCCACCAACGTTAATGCAATTATACCCAAAGTGCTGAGGTCTGGCTGCAAAATCAGGATTGCAGATATTACTCCTAAAAAAACTATAAAAGGAACGAATACGTATATTAGATTATGATAACCTTTTTTGGCATTAGATTTCCAGCCAGAGCCCTTGCCTTCTGAAAGTTTTGAAGCAATCCAAGCTGATAAATATAAAATAGCCGTAATTTTTAAAAACTCAGACGGCTGAATTGTAAAATTTCCTATACTTATCCACCTGCTCGCCCCCCAGAATTTTGAACCAATTCCGGGTAAAAAAACCAAAGACAGCACTATTAGGTTTAATATGAGCAATATCGGCGCACATTTTTTAAGAAAAGACAGCGATATTTTGTAAGCTAAAAAGCCCAAAATAATTCCGGGTAAAAGTCCATAAAGAAGCTGATGAATTAAATAATAATTAGTGTTGCCAAACCTTTGCAAAGAAGCTGACGACGAAAGGCAGGTCAAAAATAAAAAACTAAAAGCAACCAGAAAAACTACCAAAAAAAATAAAAAATAATTAAAATGTCTCATATCTTTGCAAAACTATAGGCTAAAATAAGAAATAATTTTTTGTTCGGGTTGGCCGTGGGCGAGGCGCGCAAAAAATTATTTCTTATTTTAGCCGTAATGACGCACTGCTTTTTGAAATTGGTCGCCTTTTTCTTCAAAGTTTTTCCATAAAGAATAGCTCGGCGAAGCGCAAGATAATAAACAAATCTCCCCCTTTTGAGTGTATCTATATGAAAATTTAACTGCTTCTTCCATGCTTTCGGTTTCTAAAACGTTTAATCCTTCTCGGGACTTAAAAATCTTTTTTCCGGTTTCCGGGAAAAGCACTATATTTTTAATGCCATGTTTTTTAATTATTTTCTCTAATTTAGAAAATTTGTATCCCCTATCTTGCCCGCCTAAGAAGATGGTGCCTATTTTTGGCAATGATTTTATAGCCATTATTGTAGACTCTGGCGTTGTAGAAATTGCATCATCATAGAACTTAATACCTTTAAATTCTCCAACAAACTCTAAGCGATGAGGTAATGGTTTAAACGTTTCAATTGCCTTTTTTATTTTATTGTCTGGAATACCAAACTCCTTTGCAGCTGTTATGGCAGCTCTTATGTTTTCTTTATTATGCTTTCCGGCTAAAGGTATATTTACGTCGTTGAGAAATTTTTCAGATACAAACGGCACGGCTTTAGCTTTTGTCTGCTTTGACCAGTTTGCCATTTTTTTGTTTCTGGGATTAAAAACAAAAACATCTCCTGCTTCTTGATACTTTATTATATTTTTCTTGGCGCTATAATAATTCTTTATATTATAATGATAATCCATGTGTTCTGGAAAAAGAGACGTTACAACGGCTATATCCGGAGAAAATTTAATATCGTCTAACTGATAACTTGAAAGCTCTAAAACAAAAATAGTGGGGCACCCGGGGTACTCTGCGGGTCGTCCTTTTATTTTTTTCATAACAGCTGAAAGCATCGGCGTGCCTATATTACCCAAAAGTTCTGCGTTTTTACCAGATTTTTTGAAGATGTGATAAATAAGAGAGGCTGTTGTTGATTTTCCCTTTGTCCCGGTAACTCCTATAATTTTTACTCCGGGTATTTGACGCACATAGGAAAAAAATATATTCGTGGCGGTTGTATATGAAATTTTTAAGTTTTCCTTCGCGATACCGGGCGACCTTACGGCTATATCGTAATCTTTTTGTTTTTCTAAATAATTAGCATCGTTTTTTACGTCTCCTATGCCAATTTCTAAATTATGGAAATTATTCTTTAGATATTCTTCCGTGAGCTTGCCCTCTTTGCCGTACCCTAAAATTAACGCGTTTCTCATGCCTAAAAACTTAATATAATCCGGGACAGACGAGGGCTGGGTTCTAAAAACTTTTTTTATCAGTTCTTGGGGCTTCTTTTTGCCCTGAAAATAGATTTTAAGCGGTATTTTTCTGTAATTAAAAAAATACCTGTTATCGTCCGGATCAATTTTCGGCAGAAATATTTCTCCCGCAAGGTCGTCTCTAAATTTATCTCTGGACATATAAAATGCTGCCCTTGCTTCTTCGTAGGTGCCTACACAATCAAAAGGTTTAGACCTTCCAAAGCCCAGGATATCGCGCAAGGTAAATAATATTTCAACATCTGTAAACAGATTTTTGCCGAAAATGCTTATCAATTCCTCTTTTGATAAAAATGGGGAAAGTATCAAAAAAACAAATATGCACTTAGGGCAATGCCCGCACCATAATTTTCCTTCGGAGGGCTTTATCTTAAAATTATCATTGCAGCTGGAAAAATCAAAAAGGTATTTTTTCAGATTTGCAAAGAGCTCTGCAACGCGTATTTCGTAAAATGGCCTCACCAATGAAAAATACAATAAATCCGGACTTATAAATTTTCTAACATAGTTTTGGAATAAATTTTCAAATTCAGATGATTTAGACCATTGATGGTTTATGGTTTTTCCTTTATACCTTGTGTTTCCAAAATTACTGCTAAATTCATTAGAGACCACAAAATAAGAATAATGATAAAAAATAGCAGATAAAATTCCCAAAAAAGCATATATCCCGGAAATTGGCACATGCCCTGAATAATATCCGGCTTCTTCATCAAATATTTTTTTGTCTAAGTATCGCCTGAGCTTGAAAGATTTCACTTCCATTTTTTCCATGATTTTATCTGCCAGCAGAGATTTTTTTTGAGTTTCTATAAAAACGGTAGAAAAATCAGCCCCATATTCTTTTAATAACTCTACGGCAACTATGGAGTCTTTACCGCCGCCAACACCCACTAAAAACTTATTATTTCTCTCTAATCTATAATTTTTTGGTTTTTCCTTTTTATCAAAAGAAAACCCAGGGAAAATTGTCGGATCTAATTTATTTCTATAGAAAAACTCACCCAAGCCTTTTACGTAAAAAGAATTCCAAAAATCTGCCTCCTCTTCTGTCAGAGAATAATTTATCTTTATTTTTTTAGAACAATAGAGTTTATAATAACTAATCCCCAAGGCCAGATGAATGTCCTGCAAAACTTTTTTATAAAGATCTTGCGGCGTGTCTTTAAGGTCTGGCACCCTTGGAAGATTTATCGTTTCCGTAAATAAAATAAAATCACTTTTTTTAAAGCTTACTTTGTAATTAAAAAAAATCCTTTTTTTCTCAGGTTCAAATTTATACGAGACAAATTCAAAAATAGTAGGCCCTGTGTCCATATTTTCGTATTATAACAAAAAACAGGTAAAAATGAAATAATTTTTTGTTCGGGCTGGCTGTGGGCGAGGCGTCCAAAAAATTATTTCATTTTTACCTGTTGCTACACATTGCTGGAAAGACGTCTAAACACGACTATAAACAAGAATATTAATACAAGCAGTACTAAAATCCACAAATACCAGCGCTTCAAAAATGGCCAAAAACCGGAAGTAGCTTCTACAGACGAAACTGCGGCAACTGATTGAACCTGAGCTGGATTAGGATTCATCGTAACAGAATCTGATTGCATGGTATTATTAACGGGATTGTTATTAACGGGATTGTTATTTGCAGCGCCTGCCTGTACGGGCAGGCAATGGCTGTTGTAATCAGCAGAGTTTACAGCGCAAGTTGAACCATCGCACTTTAAGATATTAGAGCATTTGTTGCCTGCGCAACTATCAATTGTACAATTATTGGCATCTTGACAATTTTTATATAAACCGCTTGCTACTCCCAATGAGTCGTACCAGCGCAAAGAGTTGCCCTGGCAACCTATTCTGTAATAAGCTACATAATTATTATAGGGCTGGATATTTCTAACAACGCACTGGCCATATTGGCATACTTGACCAAAGCTTGCGCAGTCTTGAATTAAGTCTTGCCTATTGTCGCAAGAATCATACCAATAAATTGCGCTGCCTGTGCAATCTCTGTAAGCATGATAATTGCAAGCATAAGAAACCGACGCAAACCCAAAAATAGCTGCCAAAGCAATTAAAATAAAAATAGAGAGCTTTAAAACGGCTTTTATTTGAAGTTTCATATCTATCCCTATTCTAATCAAATCTTAAATTTTGTCAATTTTTAACCTAACAATCTGATAGCTGCCCCGACAATGGCCAAAACAATGCCAATAATCCAAAAACGCATGGTCACCTTATAGCTGGGCCAACCGATTGCTTCAAGATGATGATGAATTGGCGTTGAAAGAAAAACTTTTCTTTTTCTGAATTTTTTTGACAGAAGCTGGATGAGCACAGACAAAACCTCAACCACTAAAAGCCCTGCTATTATAGGCAGCACATAAACAGAATCAGTCAAAAACGCCACTACAGACAGAACAGTTGTAAGACCAAGCATTCCTGTTTCTCCCATATAAAACCTGGCAGGCGGAATATTAAACCATAAGAAAGCAAATAGCGTTCCTGCGATAACTGCGCAAAAAGCAGCTAAATCAATTTTGCCTTGCGAAAAAGCTATAATGGTAAAGGCGCCGAAAATTGAAGCAAAAACTCCGCCGGCCAAACCATCTAAGCCATCTATAACTCCGCCAGACCAACAAGCAACCATTACAAAAATAAATAAAGGAATATACCACAGCCCTATTGAAATATCTCCAAGAAACGGAATGTACACTACGTCCCAGCCTAATTTTTGATAAAACCAAATGCTTCCTATTAATCCAAGTAAGATTATAATAAAAAGACGCTTCTTCAAAGACAATCCCCCGCCAATGTATTTTCCCTTACCTGCTATCTGCAGAATGTCGTCTACGAGCCCTAAAATTGATGCCACAATCAGAGTAAATAAAGGCAGCCAGGTCTGACCGCGAGAAAAAAAGTTAAATTGCGCCAACCAAGTATCAGGGAAAATTAAAGACAAAATAAAAAATAAAAGTATCACTAAAAGAGTCGTAATCCAAATAAGCAATCCACCCATGCGAGGAGTTCCCACCTCCTTTTCTTTATGAAGACTGTTAAAAACAACTGCATCTTCGCCAGAAATTGCTTTTTGCCTGGCTATTTTTTTCCATAGCTTATATCTATACAAAAAATTAGTCAGCAAGGGGCACCACAAAATAGCTATTATTGAAGCTACAGAAGCCAATCCGAATACTTTAATAACGTTGAAGGTCAAAGGTGTCATGTTATTTTTTAATATCTATATTTGACGTTGAATACCAAATATCGTTTCTCCATGTCCAGTTCTTATCCATACCTCCTAAAATCCAGACCTTATCTTTAAATACTATGGCTCCAAAATCTTCCCTGCCCAGCCATAAAGGATTGTTTTTAGTTTTCTGCCAGTTAACTCCGTCGTCTGAATACCAAACATCATTTACGCCGCCGTTCGTGGCAGCGTCCAATCTGCCCACCACCCATAGTTTATTTTTATAATCAACAACGTAATGACCTTGCCTTGCTTGAAAATCAGTTTTCGCGTTAGCTAAAGACCAGTTTTTTCCATCCTCTGAGGACCAGACATCGTTAAACATCCTCCCTCCAAAAACCATACCGCCCGCTAACCACAATTTATCCTTGAAAACCGCAACACCATGATCCCAGCGCGCTGACCAGCCAGCGTTATTTGTAGCCTCAATCCAGTTAACTCCGTCGTCTGAATACCAAACATCATTAAAAAGCTGGTACTTGTCATATCTTACTCCGCCCAAAAGCCACAACTTATCTTTGAAAACTAACAAAGAATGCCCCTCTCTGGCAGGCCAGGCAGCAGAGTCTATTTCTTTTTTCCAGTTAAGGCCGTCTTCTGATGACCAGACGTCATTTTTGTAACCAACTTCTGGGCCCCAGCCGCCCATTAACCACATTTTACCCTTAAAGTCTACTACCTGTATTGACCTTCTGTTCCCCCATGGAGATTTTTCTGAAACAAGCTGCCAGTTAAGGCCGTCTTCTGATGACCAGACGTCGCTAAAATGCGGTGACTTTTCATAATCAACAATTCCCGGAGAAATAACTTGTTTATTAGCGTTGAGCCCGCCCATTAACCAAATTTTATCTTTGTAGACTAAAACTGCATCAGAATCTCTCTCTTGCCAGGGCGCTGATGACAATGTCTGTTCCCAATTTAGTGAATCTGGATCAAATACAGGCCGAGGCTCAGGTGCCGAATCTAACCAATTAATTATTTTCTTTGTTTCGCCAAACCTATCTTTGGAGTTCAAAATTACATTTATTAAATAATCTTTATCGTTTTTCGCCTTTAAAACTAGAAGCAAACATTCGCCAGCTGTCCTAGTCTCACCAGTTTTACCACCAATGATTCTTTTTTCGAAATCTGAAGACTCTTTCAATAGCTCGTCTGTATTGGTAATTTTATGCAAAACCTTACCGTCAGCAGTATAGAGATCAAATCCCGACATAACTGTTATATCCAAAATTGAACGATGTTCTTTTAATAAGTATTCTGCCAGCTTTGCTAAATCTTGCGCTGTTGAAAAGTTATCTAAACCAAGCCCAGTTGGATTTAAAAAAGACGTATCAGAAAGGCCTATTTCTTTTGCCTTCTTGTTCATCAATTCAACAAACTTGTCTTTGCCAATTGATTCTGAAAAAGCTTCGGCAGCCGCATTATCAGATCCAATTAACATAGCATATAAAAGATCTTTGGCGAAAAAAGTATCCTGCGCCTCTTTGCTTATTCCTATTTTTTCAGATAGCTCAACATTCTCTAAAACTATCACAGCTGTCATAAGCTTGGCTATGCTTGCAATAGAAAGTTTCCTTTGCTCGTTTTTTTTAAAAAGAACCTTGCTGTTAGAAAGGTCTGTTACTACAGAAATTGCTGACTGCGCATCAATATTTAGAGCTTGTAACTGCGACGCGACATTTTCAACGCCGCCAGACACGCTGCCTGAAAACACATCTTTGCTTTGACTTAATTTTCCTATTCCCTGCACAACAAAAAAGAAAGCTAAAATTAAAATAAAATATGCTGGCAATATTCTAATTATTTTTCTAATCTGTCGATTCATTTCTTTTTAGTAACTTTTTTTGCAGCTTCAATCTTTATGTGCAGTTCCTTCAACTGTTTTTTATCTACCTCTGAAGGGGCATGCATCATTAAATCCCTGCCATCGCCGGTTTTAGGAAAAGCAATAACTTCTCTTATGTCCGGCTCGTTATGTAAAATTGAAATAATCCTATCAATACCGGGAGCAATTCCACCGTGAGGAGGAGCACCAAATTTAAAAGCTGTTAAAATATGCCCAAATTTTTCTTTAATCTCTTCTTTTTTATATCCCATAATTTCAAAAACTGCCTCTAACGCTTTTGATTTATGATTTCTTATGCTTCCTCCTCCCACCTCTGAACCATTAAGCACAATATCGTATTGAGTGGTTAAAATATCTCCTATGTTTTTTTTATTTAACAAATCTTCCATAAATTCCGGTTTAGGAGCGGAAAAAGGATTATGAGTAAAAGTCCATTTATTGTCATCGTCTTTCTCAAAAAACGGGAAATCAACCACCCAGCAAAAAGCCAAAAGATTTGGGTCTGACTTTTCTTTTCTAATATCTGGCTTATCTGAATTATATTTTTTTATTGCCTCTTTATAGTTTATTCTTGGAAAAGGAATTTCCTGTATTTTTTTCTGAGGATAAAGGTTTTTAACAAGTGTTATAAGCAATCTTTCCACTAAATTCATTATGTCTTCTTGTTCAACAAAACTCATTTCTATATCTAATTGAGTGTGCTCAGCTTGGCGGTTTCCCCTTGAATCTTCATCTCTCAGGCATTTAGCAATTTGAAAATATCTTTCAAAACCGGCAACCTGCAAAAGCTGTTTATATTGCTGAGGTGATTGTGGAAGCGCATAAAATTTTCCAGGTTGCAACCTTGAAGGGACTATAAAATCTCTAGAGCCCTCCGGCGTTGATTTTGTTAACATAGGAGTTTCAATTTCTATAAAGTCCTCTTTGGCTAAAAAATCTCTCATAAATTTTATCACCTTATGTCGCACAATAAGATTTTTTTTCATTCTTTCCCGCCTTAAATCCAAATATCTGTATTTCATTCTAACCTCCTCACCAATGTCATAACCATCTCCCTCAATAGACAGGGGCAAAGTTTCTGATTCAGATAACACTTTTAAACTTTCAACTGAGAGCTCTACTTGCCCTGTTTCAATTTTTGGGTTAACCATATTTTCCGGCCTTTTTACTATTTGTCCGATAATTTCTACAACCCATTCCGGTCTTAATTTTTCAGCTAACTCATATAGTTCTTTATTTGATGGCACAAAAACCACCTGCAAAACTCCGCTGATATCCCGCAAGTCAATAAATAAAATTTTTCCGTGGGCGCGTCTGGTATTTACCCAACCGCAAACTCTGACCTTTTCTCCTATATGTTTTGCCGTATCTTTGACTAAAAACCTTGGCATATTTTAAAATTTTTAATTTTTAATTTCCTTAATTATTTTTTCTAATGTTTCAATTGTGCCATGTTTTATTGACCAATCTTTAAGATATTTCAAATCTAATTTTATTTTTGAGTTTCTTAAAACCGTTTTGATGTCTTCCGTTTGTTTTTGAGAATAACTTTCTTTTGACCAAATAAGTTTGCTCAAAATTAAATCTTCTGGCGAAACAAAGTTTATTTTTTGACCATATATATCTCGCAGTATAGCTCTTTTTATTTTTAACTTGTTATAAGGGCTGTTGTCTCTGACAAAAAAATCTACTTTAAGGCCCGTGTCAGGATGAATAAAATTGAATTCGCCTTTACGGGTCAAAGCATCACGCATCATTTCCTCATCCGCATAAACATCTTTATCTATCGCCAGCAGTTCTTTTGCTAACGGTTTTATGTTTTTTTCTATCAATTCAACCACTATATCAATATCTGCAGTATATCTCGGCTTTCCCCAAACTGATATCGCAAACCCGCCAGTGATAGCATAGGGAATTTTCAAATTCTGCAGGACTTCACATATTTTTATTAGCAATTCTTCTGGTGTCATCTTTTGAAATAATTTTGGATTCTTTTAATTTTTTAGCCAGCATAATAAATTGACTTGTAATCCTTATTTTTTTCTCGGCAGGCATATTATAATAAATTTTATCCTGAATCTTTTCCGCTAATTTAGGGGTTAAAGTAGTTTTTTTCATAATAACTATTTTATTTTTATTTTTATAAATTTTCTGCTGCCAACTTTTATTATCATTCCGTCTTCTAAATTAACTTCTTTTTTCCAATCAGTTATTTTTTCTTTTCTGTTTCCTGTCTGCACCTCCACTCCCTTACCCTCAACCAATCTTTTCGCTTCGTTTTTTGATGACGCTAATTTTGCATCAAACAAAAGGTCTAAAATAAAATAGTTCTTTTTTGGGTACCCTTTGGGTATTTCAAAAACCGGAATATCTGTCGGTAATTCTTTATTACGAAAAACTTTATTAAACTCTTCTTCTGCTACCTCTGCTTCCTTTTCTCCATGATACATTTTTACAATTTCCTTTGCCAACTTAGCTTTTATGTCGCGCGGATTATCTGATGATTTTTTTATCTTCTCAATTTCTTCATTCGAAAAGCGAGTCGCCAACTTCAAATATTCGTCAATCAGCTCATCTTTCATTGACATAATTTTTCCGTACATATCTTGGGGTGTATCAACAATGGTTATTATGTTTCCCCAACTTGTAGACATTTTTCTGCCGTCTAAGCCATTTAACATTTTAAAAGTCATAATATCTTGCGGCTTTTGTTTGAAAAATTTTTGAACTTCCCGGCCTGCCTGCAAATTAAAAAGCTGGTCGGAACCGCCGACTTCAACATCTGCTTTTACCATGACAGAGTCATATCCTTGAAATAAAGGGTAATCCAGCTCATGAAGCCCTATGGCCTTTCCTTCATTCCATCTTTCCTTAAAATTTCTTCTTTGAATTGTCTGTTGGGCGGTAAAGAGCATTTGCAGAGATACAAAATCTTTCACCTTCATTTTATTAAACCACTCGCTATTGTGCCGCAACTCAACTTTGTTAATGTCTAAAATCTTGCCGATTTGTTTTGCATAATCTTTCATATTCTGCTTTATCTCTTTTTCGCTTAATGGTTTTCTCATTGCTTGTTTATCCGATGCGTCGCCGATTGTTGCTGTAAAATCTCCAATTATTAAAACAATTTTGTGGCCTAAACTCTGAAAATCTCTCAATTTCCAAAACGGGATGGCTCTTCCTATATGAATTTTTGGGCCGGTCGGATCAATGCCAAATTTTACTCTCAACTGTTTTCCAGATTGTAATTTTTTAAGCAAGCTTTCTTTTTCAAAAATTTCATCCACTCCCCTGCTTAATATTTCGTCTATTTTTTGTTCGTCAACTTTTACCATAATCAAAAATTGATATTTAATATCATTTATCGATTATACCAATTTACTAAAAAAAATAAAACTTATCAGCCAGTTTATAAATATCTCCTGCTCCCATAACAACTAAAATATCGCCAGATTCTATATTCTTTTTAATAAAACTCTCTACTTTGCGCAGCGGAAGGTAAATAATATTTTTTTTATTAATTTTTTTTACAAGTTTTTTTGAACTTACTCCTGCATTAATCTTTTTTGTTTCTCTGCCGGCAACGTCGTAAATATCGGTAATTATAATCTTATCTATCGGCGAGGAACGAAAAACTTTTACAAAATCGTTAAACAAATAATAAGTCCTTTGATGCTGGTGCGGCTGAAAAACGCACCAAATTCTTTTTCTCGCCCGCCTAATTTTTCCTTTGGAAAATTTGGGCGGGTAAAGATATTTTTCTCTCACGGCTTTAAGGGTTGCTAAAACTTCTGTTGGATGGTGACCGTAATCAGACACTACGGTTATTTTTTTATTGCCAACACTTGCCTCTTTTATTTGAAACCTTCTCCATGTTCCCTTAAAATCAGAAAGCGCAAAAAAAGAAACTTTATCTGGAATCTCCAATATTCTTGCAACCTCTAAGGCAGCTAACGCATTTGAAACGTTATGCATGCCCGGAACCTTTAAAATCTTTTTCAGTTTTGCCGAATCTTTCTGTTTTATAGAATAACCTTTTACTTCAAACTTTGGATTATTGATTCTGGGAATATATTTATCATCTTTATTAAAAACCAGAAAATCGTCCAATGAGAGCTTTAAAATAAAATCCTTGAAAGCCCTAATAATATTTTTAAAGGTTTTAAAATAATCTAAGTGCTCTTTGTCTACATTTGTAACCACAATCACCCTTGGCAAATAGTGTAAAAAAGAAGAATCGTATTCACAAGCCTCAATAACTAAAAATTTGCTTTTTCCAGGCCTAAAATTGCTGTTATTAAATTCTTTTACTTTAGTTCCCACAACAACAGTAGGATCAAGCCCTGCTTTAACTAAAACTAAGGCAATCATTGCGGTTGTGGTGCTTTTACCGTGGGCTCCGGAAACAGCGATTGTGTAATATTTATTAGTAAGCTCTCCAAGCGCTTCGGGATAGCTTGCAGTTTTTATTTTATACTCTTTGGCTTTTAGCAACTCTAAATTATCGGTTTTCACTGCCGGACTGTAAACAACTAAATCTAATTCTTTAGATATGTTTTTAGCTTTGTGTTCTCCAATCTTAATTTTGGCGCCCTTTTCCTTTAAAAAATCAGTGAGCTCTGAAGCAACCAAATCAGAACCCGAAACATCGTGTTCTTTTGAAAGATAATACTGCGCTAACGCAGAAACTCCAATTCCGCCTATGCCGATTAAATGTATTTTCACCCTTCACCCAAGCGAATTTTTTTGTAAATAATTATTCGCTTGTTAATTAATATTATTATCCCCTCCACCGCTTGGGTGAAGGGTTCATCCTCCTAAGTTATGTGATTCTAATATTGTATATTGAGGCCCTCCCTTTTTTAGCTCTGACTCTTCCACCTCAATTGATTCTGCTGTGAAAACTAAATCTATATTTTCATTAACTTCTGGCCTTTCTTCAGGTTCAATTTTTTTCCACTCCCATTCTGAAATTCTTGCCAAAGTAATATGCGGGGTAAATCCCCTACCACCTTCGGGTCTAAAGCTTATTTTTTCCAATAAAAATTCCTGTAATTCTTTTTTTAGTTCGGCAAGTTCGTCTGATTCTTCTCCTTCTGCCCAAACCATGCGAGGTGGCATTTTTTTTGGCGGTCCATATAAAATCTTATTCAAATTTATAGAAAATGCCTTGTGCCTTTTTGCAACTTTGCCTGAAATTTTGCAAACATCAGCAATCTCTTGGTCCGTCAGATATCCCAAAAACTCTAAAGTAATATGCAGATTATCTTTAGCCGTCCACTTGGCCGGCAATTCCGGCCATTTTTCCGAGTACAAAAACAACTGCCTTTTTATATCCTCTGGCAAATTTACAGCGATAAAAATCCGATGACGTTTTTCCATTGGTTGAATATTATCACAAAAAGCCCTAAAATTAAAGCGACATGATAAACAAAGAGATTTCTAAAATATTTAACGAAATAGCCGGGCTTTTGGAAATAAAGGGTGATAGCGCTTTTAGGATTTTAGCTTACAAAAGAGCTGTAAAAAGTTTAAATGAACTCGGAGCGGATGTAAAAAATATTTATAAGGAAAAAGGAATCCTGGGCGTAAAAGAAATAAAAGGAATCGGAGAAAGCATGGCGAAAAAAATTGAAGAATATATAAAAAAGGGAAAGATAAAATATTTTGAGGAATTAAAAGAAGGAACGGCAATTCGCCAGATTATCACTCATTTTTTTGAGTCAAAGGGGTTATCCTTGCAAGAATTGAAAGAAAGTGCTAAAAAAAGAAAGATAATATATTCTAGATTCACAAAACCTGCAAAACAGCTTTTAGAATTAGCTGGTTCAATTGAAAAAGCAAAGCAAGCTATTGATAAGGTTGCTCAATGGGCAAACACGAGAAAATTGGACTACGCCATTGAAACTGTCTTCAAAAAATGGCTGGAATTAGACAGGTTAAAACCAAAAGAAATAGTAAAAAAACCATTTTACAAAGGAGACCCTATGATTTGGTCGGAAACAAAGAAAAAATGGTTTGTTATATCAAAACACGGCGAGTGGTTAGAGTTTGCCGACAAAGAGTCCACGATAGAGTGGAGAGTCATCGACTAGTTTAAAAATCATTCCGCGAGAATAAGGATATTTTTCAATCACGCCAAACCCACGGCCAGCCCGAATTGAAAAATATCCTTGTTCTGGCTTCATGAGGCAAAAATAAGATTACTTTTTTGGTTCGGGTTGGCCGTGGGCGGGGCGCACCAAAAAATAATCTCATTTTTGCCTAAAAATTAAAACTATGCTTACTCACACAGATTTAAAAAAAGGAGTGCAATTTATTTACGAGGGCCAGCCCTGGGAGGTTTTGGAGGCGTCAGCCATAAAAATGGCTCAAAGAAGGCCTGTCATACAAAGCAAAATAAGAAATCTTTTAGACGGCAGGGTGCAAGAAAAAAACTTCCAACAAGGAGATATATTTGCAGAAGCAGAATTAGAAAAAAAGGATATCAAATTTATTTACCAAAGCAAGGGCCAATACTATTTTTGCGAAATAGACGATCCTTCAAAAAGATTTTCTTTTACAGAAGCCCGAGTGGGAGCGCAAGCAAAATATTTAAAACCGAATGAAATTGTTACGGGTATTGTTTTTGACGAAAAAATAATCAACTTTGTTCTGCCAATCAAAGTGCAATTAAAAGTTAAAGAATCTGCCCCGGGAGTTAAGGGCGACAGAGCCCAGGGCGGAACAAAGTCAGCCATATTGGAATCCGGCGCTGAAATCCAAGTTCCCCTGTTTGTAAAAGAGGGCGACACGATTGAAGTCAACACCGAAACCGGAGAATATGTAAGGCGCGTTTAGGGTTTTGGAGGAACTGACTGGCTTGACGGTTCTACAAATGAACGCTGGCTGATTTCCTGCTCCACTATTTCTTTGGGTTTTGAGTATTTTAATTTTGACATTTTTTTAATTGCTTCAACAATTTCCGGCTTGCCTTTTTTGGGCAAAAAGGTTTCCATCTTAAAAGGAGTGGAAACTTTATTATTGAGCATCATCTTCATTATTAAATTAAAGTTATCCAGGTTCACCAAATCAAATCTGGAGAAAGCCGGTTCAAACTGTTTTTCTAAAAACTCCGCGTCTTCAGCTCCAATGCGAAAAGCGCCGATTGTGCCAACGTTGCCCAACACAGCATCCCTTATTTCCTGCTTTAATTGAGGCATATACTGATGGGCTATAATTAAATTCAACTTGTACTTCCTGGCTTCAGAAAGTATTGTTGCCACGCTGTCTGTTGTAAAGTTTTGGAACTCGTCAACATAAAGATAAAAATCTTTTCTCTGCTCTTCTGAAATTCTTGCCCGCCTCATGGCAGCCATTTGCATTTTAGAGACCAAAATTAAACCTAACAAAGAGCTGTTTACTTCGCCGGTTAAACCTTTTGACAGGTTAGCCAGAAAGATTTTACCCTTATCCATTACTTCTGATAAATCAAATCCGGAGTGCGATTGGCCAATAATATTTCTCATCATTTCGTTTTCAATAAACCTGCCGACTTTAGAAACCACGTATCCTAACATATCAGACCTTGTGTTGCCTGTTGTTTGCTGCCACTCTTTTAGCCAGAAATTCCTGACAATAGGGTCTGAAACTTTTGCTATTCTCTGCTGTAAAAATGCGGGGTCTGTAAACATCTTGGGAATTTCCACTAAAGTGCCGGGATTTTGCTGGTCTGCCATCAAAGCTAACATAGCGTTTCTCATATAGTGCTCAAACATAGGCCCTATGATTTCGGGCGGGAATAGTTTATAGAAAATGGCTATCATTTCCTGCACTGCAAAATCCTTTTGCTCTGGCGTGTCATACTCCAACATATTCAATCCGCAAGGTCTCTCCATGTCAAAGGGCTCAAACAAAACCAAATCATCTATTCTATTTTTGGGCACATAAGCTAAGACTTGGTCAACTAATTCTCCATGAGGGTCAATCACTGCAACGCCTTCGCCGTTTTCAATATCCTGCCTTATCATTTCCCGCAATAACGAAGATTTACCGGTGCCTGTCTGCCCGATTACATAAAAATGGCGTCTTCGGTCTTCTCTTGACGCAAAAAAGATTTTCTTTTCCTCGCCGCGAAATAAAACTCGGCCAATTAAATTAACTCCCTTGTCCGGCAAGTCAGATGGCGGAGCCGCCACGCCCGACTTGGCGGCTTTAATGTACGGCGTTTCAATAAAATGCGTTGGAAAATGATAAATGCTGGCTAATTCTTCTAAGTTTAGAATGTTTGCCTGACCAGTATTAAAGTTTCTGAAACTGAAGTCGTAAACCAGTTTTCTTAGTTCTCTTTTATAAACCTCTTTGGGTTCTAAGCTGTTTATAGCCGACATTGAAAACTGGCTGAAAGCCGATATTAAATGCTGTAAAATTTCTTCAGCTCGGCTTCCCGACTGAGCGGAAGCTAAAACCCTTATATTTGCTTCAAAGGGCTGTTTTTGTATTTTGCTTTGTATGGCGTCGTAGCCCTTTTGGTCAAAGCCCTGCTCTTTTTCCTTTACAGGAAAGGGCGCCTCTTTTTTTTGAGAATTATCTGGTGTCTTTGAGAACTCGTCAAACAAATCCATTATTACTGGTTGAAAGGCAGTTGCGGCAGCCGCTCTTACGGACTTGCCCTCCCTAATTTTCTTCAAAGCCTTTTCGCCCTTCTTTCTTAAATTTAACTTTGACAAAGGCCTAACGAGCACCTGCACAGCCGCTCCTTCGTTAACTCCTATTTTACTTAAATTATTGGTTATTAAAGACAAAGGGTCTTTTTCTAAGAGTTGATAGGTGCTTATTGGGAATAAAGGATTTTCTGATAATTTTAAATAAGCTCCGGCCGTGGCTCCCTGAGGCTCAAAAATCGTGTAGTCTTGCGGAACCTTGTCTACTACAGCTGAAGGATAAACGCCCTGCACATATTTTTCAAAAACGCTTTCTAAATATTTGGGAACTGCCACATAAAAAGAAATATCTGAACCGCCGAGCTGAGAAGCAATTTCCAAAGCCACGCAGGGCGGAGTTTGAAACATTTTTGGCTTTTTTAAATACAAAAAATTAGAAAGCACCTGCTCCATCTGGGAAATAAGCATTTTTTCTTCTTTAGCTCCATCTCCTTCTTTTTTAGAAGGGTTTTTGGGCATCATTACCAAAAACAAAACCATATCTAACCCGCCGAAAACAGAGTTTTTTTCGTTTGTTTCAGCACGCAATGCCATAACAAAAGCCAGCACTATAAGCAGAAATACTAAAATTAAACCCGGAATAATAATTGACATTTTTATTTTGTAAAATCTTTATAATATCCTTCTTTAGCTAAAATATCGTGAAGAATATCCAAAATATACGGCTCTTTCATTTCTTTGGCAACTTTTACAGCAAAAACAACGCCTTTTTCGCGGGCAATTTGCAGCAAATGTTCTAATTTTTCTTTCTCGCCCAAAAATTGAATCTTTTTTGCTTTTTCTTCTGCCTGGGCTTTCAAATTATCGTCCAGCTCCATCATTTCTATTTCTCTTCTCAATTCATTGGCAATAATTTTCTCATCCTGTGAAATTTCTTTTTTTTCTACTATGGGTTCTCCTTCTTTTTTAAGCTCTATTCTCTGCTCGGGGTACCCTTTGGGTCCTGAAATCTGCCTCTCTGGCTCTTTTATTTCTTCTTTTTTGTCTTGGTCTGCCATTTTGATAATTACGAGCAATAGAAGCGAGTAATTATCACCCCGCCTTCTATGCTCATTTTTAAATTATTTCTGCTTATTATTTTTTAATAAATATTTTTCCCTCTCTGCAAATTTATGACTGATTAGAAGGCGGGGTAAGCTCGCTATTGCTCGCTTATTTAACTATTAAATCAATCAACGCTTCGTCAAGTTTTTTGGAAGAAAAATTGCTGGGACTGTTGTCTATGCCGGTTATAACTCTTATCTTTAATCCTGTGGATTTTTTTGATACTTCGTATATTTTAGTGCAGGGGGTTGGCTCAAACTCCGGCTTTAACAACGTGCTGCACAAATCCTGTTCTGGGAGCCACTGGGCAACAGTATACCCTTCGTCGGGGACAAAGTTTCTTCCCTCAGAATCAACTATATTTTCAATATCCCAAGACCTTTCGGCTATATTTTCTTTGCCTTTGTTTTGGGCGCCAATGGTTACCATAATAAACCTTTCTGTAATGGTTAAATCCTTCTGCCAAGACCCTGGATTTTTAGTCTCAGATGCCCACAAAGTATTGCCCCTGTCTCTGGCTGACTCAAAAACAAATCTTATATTCCCAAGCGTCTGCTCGTAAACTGGCAGAGGCACAGTTGGCTCTGTTGTTGTAGGTGGTTTTGGGGGCGGAGTCGCCATTTTCATAATCAAAAAAGTAATAACTACCGCAACCAAAACAATGATTGCCAAAACCAAAAGTAATTTTGACACCTGCCCTGCCTGCGTAGGCAGGCCTGAAGATTTATTGAATTTCATATTTTTAATTTTTTAGATTTTTATGTTTCTATATGTAATTTTACTCTTTTTATTTAAAAATTAAAATATTCATTATTTAGGTACCATCTAATCCATCCAATTTTACAAAAAAAGAACGGCGAGCCCTTCTTTTAATATCACATTTTCCGTCTATTGCCATAGACAGACTTCCTTTGAAAAATAGATTTTCTACTTTTTTATTGAATAATTTGGTATTTTCAATGGCACTCTTATAATCTCCGTCGTTTGAAACAAGGATAGCCACATCATATTTATCCAAAGCTGCCATAGTAACCATATCTGTTGCTAATTGGGTATCTAAATTTTTCTCCTGAAGTTGTCCTTTTGTGCCCTTTAAATCTCCGAATTTAACTACAACATTTTGGAGTTTTTCAATTATTCCATAATACTGTTGGGTCAAATTATATTTCCTTTTTTCTAATGGAGACCCAATTAGCAAATATGATGGCGGACGAACGCAATAAAACCCAACATATACAAGATTTCTATTTCCGGCCAATTTTTCAGCAAGTATTAACGGATTATATAAACAAACCCAACTTTTATCGGATTTTTTAATATCGTGAATGTGATGAAATACATTGCTGTTATCTATAAAAACAGCTATACGTTTTGGATTGTCCATATTATTAACAATATAACTTTAATGTATAAAAAACAAGGACCCCCAAAAGGGTCCTTGTTGCTTACCGTAGCCGAAGCAAACGATAAGGATTTCTTAATTCTATACTATTCGATACATACCCTTTTGTCAACCCCATACCTGTCAATAAGTTTTTAGCCAACTGACTACGGCTCTTTTCTTTGTATTACCATGCAAAATCCAGCACATATTCTATTCATATCTTAAAGCGAGCTCTGTCGCACAATAAAATTACAACATACAATCTTTTTATTTTTGCATTTGGCTTATCTGCAAAGTAAGCATCTGAATCAGCTGAGTAATAAGTGAGATAAGTTGTTGTTTGATTTGTGAGATAAGCGTTGCTCTTTGTTGCGGGGTCATAGTGTTTTGTGTAGTTTGTGTATTTGTGTTTGTGTAAGAAATATTGTCTTGGACAATTTCTGAAGATTGCCCCCATTTGTTGTAAAATTTCACATACACGGTCTTTTGCCCCTCACCTCCTGTAAGTGTCCAAGATTTTGTCTGCAAATAGGGTTCTTGTATGGCGTTTGTAAAATCAGGGTCGTTGGAAATGGCCATATTATTTATGTCAGAACCTCCCTTTAAGGTCAGGACAACTGTCTTTGATTGGGTTTCTTTTTCTCCGTTGTTAATTAAAATACCAAAGCCTTGGGCTGGAGCTACTGGCGGCATAAATGCTGCCGCGGGTAAACCACCGCCTCCGCCGCATCCTGTTGTAGTACCTGAAACAGCAGAAGAATAATCAGACTCGTTGCCAACTGCATCTTTAGCTTTAACCATATATGTATATTGAGTACAGGGAGATAAACCTGTATCTACAAATGTGGTAGGCGCCTGCCAGGCAGTTGAAGAAGAAGCGCCGGTGCGTCCTGAGGTTTCTGCAAACCAGTAAGGAGTTGCGTGCAAACCCGAACCTGCGTCAGTTGCTGTGGCAGCTGTTATTGTTAGTTGAGAAGTTGAGTCAACGGTAACTGAGGAAATGCTAACGTTGGTGGGAGCAGTGGTGTCTTCTTCCACTTCAAAGGTTTTGGCAGAATAGCCGCCGTTGTATGTAAAGGTTATTTGTCCAGAGCTGTCAGACAAATAGGCATTAAAAGTAGAACCGTCTACTTTGACTATATAATAAGTGTTGGCTTTGAGACTTCCTATGGTGTGGGAAGCTGTAATGCTGGAAGAACTTCCGGTTTCAGTCCATTTTTTGTAATAGGTTCCTGATGTGTTCCAGGTGTCAATGCTTACGTTTATTGAGCCCGAGGAAGGAACAATATTCATTGCCACACCGCTTAAAGTAGCAGTGGCTCCAGCGGACACAGAAGGAGTAATGGCAGTGGTACCGTCTGCGCTGATGATACTGGCAAAGCTGCCTAAAAACGGATGCTGAAAATCTAAGGTTAAGGTTGTGGAGGCAGCCTGAGATAAGGGATTTTTCAAAACAATGCTAACGTCATTATTTTGACTGCTTGAAGCTGCGGCAGAAAGAACAATAATGTTATTATTGGAGATTGATTTAATCGCCGGGTTGGTAGTGTAAGAGTAAGTAAAATCAGCGTAACTCGGCTGACTGGTGATAGTTTGCCAAATAGGAGCGCCTCCATTTAATTTCAAGGATGGCCAATACCAACTTTGGGGATAATCCATGGCCCAGTTTAAGCCAGTAAAATTTTTATTAACCCACGTAAAATTTGACGCTATTGGCACGGCACTGCTTTTGTCGACAGTGTTACCATAGGTAAAAAATCTTTCAACGCCAATATAACCCGCAATATCTAGCTTATACCAACTATAGACATTAATACCAGAAAGAGAAGCTAAGGGATAATCAGGCATTTGGTCAGGAGAGTTTTGTATGAAGCCAAAACAATTCCATGTTTCGGTGCTGGTTGGAGCGGTCAAAAGCAGAGACTTGGAATCGTTCGCAGCTGGCTGGCCATGGGTTGGTAATGTGCCTCTTAAATAATATGTGGTAGTCTTAGAACCAGTGGCATTTACAAAAAAAAGAAAATTTTTCGTTGTTACATTATTGTTGGAGTCAGTGATGGTAAAAATCAAAGAATAAACGCCGTATTTGGTAACCGTAAAACTGCCAGTAATATTATTGCCGGCTTTACTGCTGATTACGGTTTCTGAAGGGCTGGTGGTTACTGTATAAGTACAGTTAGAACAGGATGCGCCGTTTGCGGTAAACATTGAAACATTAAAACTGACACTATCATTAAGATTCTTTGTCCGGGCCACTTCTGAGAAAGTCAGCATTTTGCTACTAATCCCATAGATACTATAAAGTAACTGATTGTTGGAATACGTGTTGGTTCCATTATCATAAATATCGTGTACGTTTTCTAAAATTGTATTGCCAGTAAAAGTGTTGGAGGAAGAAGTATCTATATAGATGCCATAACTATTATTTGAATTAACCGTGTTGCCGGTAAGAATATTATTATTAGAAGTGCTATAAAAATAAATACCATAAGAACCATTTGAATTAACCGTGTTGCCGGTCAGGGTGTTAGAAGAGGAAGAATTATAGAAAAAAATACCATAATAAATATTTGAATTGGCCGTGTTACCGGTCAATGTGTTGGAAGAAGAGGAATCGATATAAATACCCTGACCGTAGGAACCGACAATGCCGTTTGAATTCGCAATATTGTTGCTTAGGTTATTAGAAGAGGAACCAGAAAGGGATATACCACTAGAACTGTTTGAATTAGCCGTGTTGCCGGTCAGGGTGTTAGAAGAGCCTCCAACAAGGGAGATGCCACTAGAACTGTTTGAATTAGCCGTGTTGCCGGTCAGGGTGTTAGAAGAGGAAGAGGAGAGATAGATGCCACTATCGCTATTACCTGATGCAGTAATATTTTGTATGGTGGAACTAGTGGTATTTACAAACCAAACACCGAAATAATTATTAACTGGTAAAGTGGCGTTTTTAACAGTAACGTTGGTGCAGGATATACACCAAAACATTCCAATATTTCCCACTACGTTTCCGTCGTAAGTTTGATTTGATATATTGTAAAAATAATAAACTGGTTTGTTTTCTACTAAGTTAGAGGTACCTATGGTGTTGTTGTATTGGACAATAGAACCTATTATAGATAAATTACTACTATTGCCCGACATCGTGTTACCGGTCAAGGTGTTAGAAGAGGAACCGGTAAGATAAATACCATAAGAACTGTTTGAATTGGCCGTGTTACCAGTCAGGGTGTTAGAGGAAGAAGAGTCCAAATAGATACCATAAGTGTTTAAATTAGTGATATTGTTATTTAGGTTATTAGAAGAGGGAGACCTAAGATAAATACCATAAGAACCATTTGAATTAACCGTGTTGCCGGTCAGGGTGTTATTAGAAGAAGAACCATATAAGCCATTGTATAAATAAATACCATAAGAACCATTTGAATTAACCGTGTTGCCGGTCAGGGTGTTATTAGAAGAAGAACCATATAAGCCATCATAAAAATAGATGCCGTAACCGTTTAAATTAATTATGTTGCTTTGAATTGTGTTGTTGCTAGAATTTTTAAAATAAATTCCCGAAGTAAAGTTAGTAATATTAGCAAAATTCTTAATAGTAACACCGTTATAGCCGGTTAAATTATTAATGCCATAAAAGCCTGATGCGCCGTTGCCTGTGATTGTGTGGCTATTCCCATCAATAGTAATGCTATCAGCGCCGACAACTAAACCGTCTCCAGTAGTGGTTATATTAGCATTTAAAGTTAAATTAGCTTGGACAGTTAAGGCAAAAGAGGTAGTGCAACTTAATGGAGCATTTAAAGTATAATCTGAAGTAACCGTATCTTCGCAAACACAATCAACATCCCCCCCCGCAATTGGCGGCTTTGGCTTGGTTTGCCAAACCAAAAATTCCAATTCCCAACAGAATGGTTAAAAATAAAGTTTTTATTTTAATTTTATTATTCATTGTGTTACTCATATCTTAAAGCGTCAACCGGCTTTAGTTTGGCGGCTGCCCTGGCAGGAAAATATCCGGATACGCAGCCGACGAGAAAAGAAAAGGTCACGCTAAACAGTATAAGGCCCAAGCTTACGTCTGCCTTTAAATAGAAAAGCGGGTGGAACTGAAAATATGTTTCAATTGCTTTGGCAAAGAGCATGCCCAATAAAGTTCCTCCAATTCCGCCCAACATGCCAAAAATTCCCGACTCAATTAAGAATATAGTGACTATTGTTTTATTTTTTGCGCCTATTGCCTTCATAATTCCTATTTCTTTGGTTCTTTCTGAAACTGAAGTATACATTGTGTTCATAATTCCAATGCCGCCTACAACTATGGCAATTGACGCAAAGCCTATAATCACTGCTTGTATCAAACCCATCACATTTCCCACAATACTAGCCATTTTATCCGATGTTAAAATTGTGTAGGAAGAATCGCTTTCTTTTTGGCCTATTTGGCGTTTTCTATTTTCATTGAGATTGCTTTTTAATTTTTCAGCTACATTATTTGCCGAGTATTCTGGTTTTATCTTCGCCATAACTTCCTTCGCCCCAATACGCTCGCCTGTAACTGATTTAAAAATATTTAAATCAATCCCCACCATTGAATCGTCCTGCTTTGAACCTACGGAATTTAAAATACCGACGATTATAAATTTTCTGCCTTTTATGTCAGCTTCTGTGCCAACTCTCATGCCAGGAAAGGTTTCTGCAGCCACAATAGAACCTATAATAATTTCATTTTTTCCCGGAATAGGCCATCTGCCCTGATTAATAGACCAGCCTACGTCGTTTTTAAAAATATCCAAACCCTCTCGCCAATCAACTCCGTATAATAAAACTGTTTTTTTAAGGTCTTCGTATCTCATTGAAACAGACGTATAATCAACTGAAACTGCCTTACTCACACCTTCTGTTTTTTTAATTATTTTAAGATCTTCCTCTGAAAGCTTATTGCCACTTATAAAAGAAGTTATGTTGCTAATATCTCCGGGCATTATTATTATCAAATCCTTGCCCATCATATTTAATTGCTGTAAAACAGCGTTTTTTAAGCCCTGGCTCAAAGAAAGCAAAGAAACAATCAAAAACACGCCGATAATAATGCCTATTGTGGTAAGCCAAGACCTCACCCTGCGCGTTGCTATGGTTTTGAATGCAATCTTAAAATATTCCTTTAAATTATTAAAATTAATGTTAAACATTTTCTTTTTCCCACAACACTTCTTTCTCTTGAAAATGGTTTGCAACAATTTGGCCGTCTTGAATATGAACTACATTTTGGCTGTAGTGAGCAATATTAGGATCGTGTGTTACCACCACAATTGTTTTTTTTTGTTCTTGGTGCAGTTTTGTCAAAACTTCCATAACCATTTTTCCGGTTGAAGAATCAAGGTTTCCTGTCGGCTCATCGGCAATCAAAATTTCCGGGTCGTTAACCAAAGACCTGGCAATAGCAATTCTTTGCTGCTCTCCGCCAGAGAGCTCTGCGGGCTTGTGTTTAATTCTAGCTCCAAGATTAACCGACTCTAAAAGCTTTTTTGCCTTTTCTCTTCTCTGCTCTTCGGATATTCCTTGAAAAATCATGGGCAGCATTACATTTTCTAAAGCAGTTAAGTTTTGCAAAAGATTAAACTGCTGAAAAATGAAACCTATTTTCTTTCCCCGAGCCTCGGCTAACTTGTCTTCTGAAAAGTTTGAAGTGTCTTGTCCGTCTAAATATACCTTGCCTTCTGACGGCGTATCTAAAAGGCCCAGCATATACATTAAAGTTGACTTACCAGACCCAGAAGGACCCATTATGGTTACAAAAGCGCCCGGAGCAATCTCTAAGTTTATTCCTCTCAAAACCGTAAGGCTCGTCTCGCCTAATTTATAATTCCTCCAGACATTTTCTAATTTTATCAACGCATTCGCCATAAAATTTACTTCTTACTGGTTACAACCTCTTCTCCTTCGTTTAAACCGGACAGCACCTCAACATAATCGTTGCCTTCAAGGCCTGTTGTAATTTGGCGGTCTTCTACTTTCTTGTTTGTTATAACCTGCAGCATATCTTTTCCGTCAATATTTTCTATGGCTGGTTTGGGAACCCGCAGAACATTATCCTTGCTGTTTGTTTTAATCACAATATCAGCTGTCATACCAGATTTTATGGCATCAGGCTGGTTGGAAAAATCAATGGTCACCTCATAATAAACAACGTTATCAACTATTTTTTCTCCAGGATCTGAGGCAATTACTTTGCCCTCGAAGGTTTGTTTTGGAAAAGCCACAAGGTTAATTGAAACCGGGTCTCCCAGCTTTACATTAACTATGTCTTGCTCATAAATATTCACCTTTATTTGAAAAGGATCCGAAGAAAGCAAATTGATTATTGCTTCTGATGCTGAGACCACTTCGCCTGTTTTTGCATTAACATCTGTGATTTTACCGTCTATTGGGCTTCTTAAATAAGCATCATTGAGCTGGCTTTGATATAAATTAACGTTTGCTTGCGCCTGGTCTACTTCGGAGCGATAAATATTAATGTCTTCTTGTCTCGGAGTTGCTGTTTTAAAAACCAAACTATCCTCTGCTTTTTGCAAGGCTATTTTATATGAATTAATGTCTTGCTGCGAGGTTGTAATGTTTGTAGAAGCAGTATTTATGTATCCTTTTTGAGTATCTAAAGAAGCCTTATCTGTTGCCAAAACCTCTGAATAATAGATTCCCTCGTCGCATTGCTCACGGATTATTTTTAAATCATTAGAAACATTATCTAGGGCAATAATCATATGAGACACCGCAGCATCAATGTCGCCATCAAGATATTTTTTAATGTCTTGCATATTGCTGTTTATATCGTTTCTGCTATCTGACACTTTGATGCCATTTTGATCCATTACGCTAAAATAATCATTTTGCAGAGAAGCGGCTTTTGTGTAGGCATTGTAAATTTTTATATAGGCATCGCTTAAGGTATTTAACGAACTATCGTAGGCTGACTGCAAATCGTGCTTTGCTAAAGTTATTGCGTCCTGATAAATTTTAATATCTTCTTTTGTCAAACCGTTAATCAGCTTATCGTACTGGTGCTGGCTGGTTTCTAATGCGGCTTTTGCCGACTGCAACTGGGCAGAAGCCTGGCTAGAATCTAATTCAGCCAAAAGAGCTCCTTTTTTAACGTTATCGCCCTTTGCCACATATATTCTTGCAATTTTACCTATAGATTTAAAACTCATGCTTACGCTTTCAGTTGCTTTAACGCTTCCTGTTTCTGAAATCTCTTGTAAAACCTTTCCCTTAACTGCTTTTTCTGTGATATAGTTGTCAGACGGCTTTTTTAAAAAGCCGTTTACAACAAAATAACCTACAATTATTAAAACAATAACCCCTATAATAATCCACTTTCTTTTGATTTTTATCATGTGCGAACATAGTGAGCACCCCGCCCTCTAAGCTAAATTGAAAGAGCAGGATGAACAAATTTATTAATTTAATATTGATATTTATTTACTCTCAAAAATAGCGTAGAGGGCGGGGTAAACTCATTTCATTCGTTTATTTTATCACAACGTAACGCCATTTACCATACTGGTCTTTGTAAAATTGATAGCTCTGATAGCCGAATTTTTTTAATAATTTTTCAATTTCTTTTTTCTGTAAATAATCAAATTCCATATAAATTTTCCCGTTTTTATTCAAATGATTTTTAGCTTCTTTCAAAAATTTTCTAATATAAAAAAGCCCGTCTTTTCCGCCAAACAAAGCTTGCTTTGGCTCATATTTTAAAACCGAGCTTTGAATTTCCCCAATTCTTGTTTTGGCAACATACGGCGGATTAGCAAAAATATAGTCATACTTACCTTGTACGCGGCTGAAAACATCTGATTGAATAATTTTATATCTTTTAGGATTTATATTATTTATTCTGCAGTTTATTTTTATCTGCTCTAAACACTTTTTACTTTTATCTGTAAAATGAACCTCCGCATTTTTTATATGTTTTAAAGCAGCAATTCCAATGCACCCCGAGCCGGCAAACATATCCAAACCTTGGCTTCGCCAAGGTTTTTTAATCTCTTCAATCGCCCTCTCTGCCCAAAATTCTGTTTCCGGCCGAGGAATCAAAGGTCTTTTTGACAAATCAATTTTACATCCTAAAAACTCAGTAAATCCGATTACATAATCCAATGGCTCGCCTGCCGCCAATCTTTTTACATCCTTATAAAAGTTTTTTGTGGCCTTATTGTGATATTTTTCCTTCAAAAGCCAACTTATTTCTTTTTGCATATAATTATTTTTACCCTAAAAAGAAAAAAGACCCAAGCGTTTGGGTCTATGCTTAGGCATCTTGAGCTGGGCTTCAACTCAAGGAGCCATGATCATTTTCAGCAAAGCCATACGAACAAACAATCCGCTGTCAATCTGGTCAGCCAAAAACACTGCCCTCTTGTCGCTTTCTATTTCCGGCCTTATTTCATTGACGCGGCTGTCAATCGGCAAAGGATGCATAAAAATTGCCGTCTCCTTAGCTGATTTTGCTTTTTTTTCATCTAAGACATAGTTATCATTCAAGTCATAAACATTTGACCCGTGCTCTCTCTGCGTGCGAAGCATGTAGGCAACATCAACAAGCGGAAGCGCTTCCTGCAAGCTTTCGCTTTCAGTAAACCAAGTCCCCTTCTCACGCAAATGGTCTAAAACATCCTGTCTCATTTTTTGCGGCTGCGGAGATACAAAGTAAATCCGAACGCCGCTAAATTTAGACAAGAGATATGCAAGCGAACGAGCCGCTCTGTTGTTTATCAGGTCTCCGTTTATGGTAATTGATATGTCGTCAATTCTTCCCAGTTTCTCCTGAATGGTAAAAATATCCAGAAGCCCCTGCGTTGGGTGCTGGCCTGCGCCGTCGCCGGCATTAATTATCGGCACAGAGGAAACCTTTGCCGCTAATTCGGCGGCTCCCTCCTTATCATGCCTTAAGACAATAACGTCTGGCCTGTAGCGACACCAAACCTTAATCGTATGCTCCAAAGATTCTCCCTTTTCAGCAGATGAGAATTTTGCAGCGTTTTCTGTGGCAAAAGCAACTTCGCCGCCCAAATAGCTCATAGCCATTTGGAAAGAACCCCTAGTTCTTGTGCTGGGCTGGTAAAAAAGCGCTACCATGCGCTTTCCGCCTAAAACGTTGTTTCCCCTGCAACGAAAAACTTCTTTCATTTCTCGCGCCAAGGGAAACAGCTCTTCTTCTATCCACTTTCTTGAAAACTGCTGCGACCTGACAACATTCGGCCATCCGTCAAAATGAGCGCTCATGACCTGTCTCCTGCGGTCCGTGGTCAGATTGTAAACGAACGCATTTTTTCTATTTAATTGCTTCGCAATTACAAGGAGCGAAGCGACTGGTTAATATTCTACTCTTGTAAAAAACCGTGTCAAGCTCAGAAACTTGGCAATACTCGCAACAATCAAAAAGCCCGCAACGCGGGCTTTTAGTTTAATGCCTTCTAATTCACATTATTTTTTATTTCTTTTTTCTCTTTACAAAGTAATAGATACCATATCCAACAATAAGGATAATCAATGCTATCCAAAAGTAATTAATCCAACTTAAACCTGTTGTTGCCACGCTGGCTGCTCCGACATTTGCTGGGAGATTATTCTCTGGTGTTGGTGTTGGAGTCGGTGTTGGGGTTGGCGTTGGAGTAGGAGTTGGTGTTGGCGTTGGAGTTGGAGTAGGAGTTGGTGTTGGCGTTGGAGTAGGAGTTGGAACAGCATTAATCGTGTAGTTTCCGCTAGTTGAAGCCGAACCGACTGATACCCCCTCGCCTATTATATCAACGCCTGTGGAGCTGATAGAGGCTGTACCAGCACTTCCTGCCTTAACCGATACTGTTAGTAATACTTTATCTGATGTAGTGCAATTTGGTATGCCAATCAAGAAATGGGAATTTGAACAAGTTGGCGAAGATTGTGCCATAACATCGCTTGCTATAGTTATGCTTTGGCAAGATAAATTATTAAAAACTAATGTACCCTCAACCGCACAAACCTTGCTTCCCGAAGCGTTAAATCCCACAGATACGCTAAAGGTGTTCCCAGCGGTTTTGGTTAAACTTGCTGGAGAAACATACAAAGAAGCACCTGCAGCATCTGCTGTGCCGACAAAACCAAGAACTGACAAGAGAATAATTGCTGATAATATGATTTTTGTTTTAGTGTTTTTCATATTCATATTTTTATTTTATTTATATTTTATTTTTTATAATCCCCATTTTGACATTAATAAAGCGAAATCATATTTATCAACTTTTCCATCGCTATTGAAATCGCAAACATTCGTTCCTGTTTTACCCCAATTAGACATCATCAAAGAGAAATCATATTTATCAACTTTACTATCTCCATTAGCATCGCCTATTTTAGTGGAAGCACCTAGAACATAACCCCCTCCGCCACCTCCGCCGCCACCACCTCCGCCACTAGGAGCAGAAGCAACAATAATTGTTCTCGCAACTTGTCCGGCGGGATTAGTAGCTGCATCAGAAACATCATAAGTAATGGTATAGGTTCCAGAGGTTGAAGCATTAGCAAAGGTTCCACCTTTAACAATAAACAAAGTTAAATCGCCATCAACATTGTCTAATGCAGTTGCTCCGGCATCAGTGTAAGAATCACCAACTGTTAAATTAACTGTGGCATTGCCAAGCAAAGTAATTACTGGGGCTGTGGTATCAGAAATAACAACTGTTGAAACAATAACTGTTCTGGTTACTTCATCTGCTGGATTGCCAGCTGCATCTAAAACATTGTAAGTAACTGTGTATGTTCCTGCAATTGAAGTATCTACTGGATTAACTTTAACAATATTAGCAGTAATATCTCCATCAACATTGTCTGAGGCTGTAGCGCCGGCATCAGTGTAAGAATCACCAACTGTTAAATTAACTGTGGCATTGCCAAGCAAAGTAATTACTGGGGCTGTGGTATCAGAAGCAACCAAAGGACCAACCGGATCAGAATTAGCCCAGTGCCCGTCCATCAGCCATGCGTAATGCACATTGTAAAAGGTAATAGTAAAAGTTTCCCCTGATTTGGTATATCCTAGGTCCGTAAAAGTGGCTACACCATTTACGGTGGTAGCTGCAAGAGTACCGGTTAACTGTCCCGTCCCGCTTCCCTCAGTAAAGAGAGCAATAATTTCTGCGCCATCAGCCACATTATTACCATCAGCATCGGTTGCTCTGACTACTGGCTGAGTGGTTAATGGCTCATCAACGCTTCCAGTACCGGCTGGTTGAGTAGTAATAGTTATGTGAGCGGTTGTGCCAGGAGTTAAAGGACCAACCGGATCAGAATTAGCCCAGTGCCCGTCCATCAGCCATGCGTAATGCACATTGTAAAAGGTAATAGTAAAAGTTTCCCCTGATTTGGTATATCCTAGGTCCGTAAAAGTGGCTACACCATTTACGGTGGTAGCTGCAAGAGTACCGGTTAAGTGTTCTGTAGTTCCCTCTCCAGTTAAAATAGCAATGATTGTGCCATCAGCCACATTGTTGCCATCGCTATCAGTCGCCCTAACTACTGGCTGAGTGGTTAATGGCTCATCAACACTTCCAGTACCGGCTGGTTGGGTAATAATAGTTATATGAGCCGTAGTTCCAGGAGTTACAGCCAACACACTTTCAGCAACAAAAAAACCGCTCATAACTAAAATTGCGGTTAAACTAACTAAAAAAACTTTCGCCCCTAAGACTTTACCGAGAGAGAGAGAGAGAGTTGTTCATATTTTTTGGCATATTTAATTTTTTATTATTAATTATTACTTCTTTTTAATTCAAACAACATTGCGACTTTGGCGCAAGAACGCCATGTGTTGCTATATTATAAATAATAATACTATAGAAGCACTTCTCTTGTCAAGTACTGTTCTGGTTCACATGATATGATACACTTGCTCTTCTAAAAATATGAAAGGAAAGTACAATGGACGCCATATGACAATCTATGGCACAACACTGCCGGGAGCAAGGACTATTGCCT
>Ga0315296_10000078_pt1 | contig 99356 bp, 62 predicted proteins | sample YL17G14_18_MG_FD_203921 | JGI IMG/M metagenome (GOLD analysis project Ga0315296, IMG submission 203921) | Sediment microbial communities from Yellowstone Lake, YNP, Wyoming, USA - YL17G14_18 | ecosystem: Environmental > Aquatic > Freshwater > Lake > Sediment | place: USA: Wyoming | collected... | reverse complement strand
GGAACCTTGGTTCTGAAAGCTATGAACCCGGGAAACTCCTGTGGGATGCCACCTACTATTGGCGGATTGATGAGGTCAATAACGTCAATCCCGATAGTCCGTGGAAAGGCCCTGTCTGGAGCTTTACAACAGCCAACTTCCTTGTCGTGGACGATTTCGAGGACTACGACGTTGGCAACAACGAGATATGGTGGTCGTGGAAAGATGGGCTTGGCTATGCCGCGCACGGTAACGAGCCGGCCTATCCCGGCAACGGGACCGGCGCAGCCGTGGGCGACGAAAGCACTCCTTCTTATACCGAGGAAACTATTGTTCACGGAGGTAATCAAGCGTTGCCGTTATTCTATGACAACAGCGTCCTGAAGTATTCGGAGGCTCAGAAGACGCTGACTTATCCGCGTGACTGGACTGAGAATGGTGTTAGCACGCTGACAATTTGGTTCAGGGGCGATTCGGCTAACGCTGCCGAGACATTGTATGTCGCTCTTAATGGCAGTGCAGTGGTCTCTCACGATAATCCTAATGCGGCACAGATAGATGAGTGGACTCAATGGAATATCGACCTGCAGGCATTTGCAGACCAGGGTGTGAACCTCGCCAATGTCAATACGATTGCCCTTGGCTTAGGCAACAAGAAAACCCCGCAGGCCGGCGGTTCAGGTACGATGTACTTTGACGATATTCGTCTGTATCCTCCGGCACCGTAAGCCGAGCTAATTTGGTACAAATAATATTGACAAGTCTGTGGAGCTTGGGTTTCCGGCAGGCGAAATTGCTATAGTCTTTTCTTGGCAGGTGAGTGAGGTGCTGGATTTCATCCCGTCCCGTCTTTGCCGCAAGGCATCCTGCGGACGACGGGCGGGATTCAAACAAGAACTTTATGCTTCGAAGTTGAGATTTTTTAAAATGGAGGACCATTATTATGAGAGCTTTTTCTAAACTTACGCTGTTTTATTTCTTCTTGACGTTGGCGTTTTTCCATATTTCTGCTGCTGGTGCTGAAGTGCAGCCCCACGGCGGTATGATGCGTTACCCGGACGTCAGCTCGACTCATATCGCGTTTGTTTATGCGGACGATATCTGGGTGGTGCCGCGCGCGGGCGGCGTAGCATCCCCATTGGCAAGTCCTCCCGGCGGAGAAGCGTTTCCGCGATTCAGTCCAGATGGACGCACTATTGCGTTCAACGGGAACTATGACGGGAACGACGATATCTACACGGTAGCCGTGGAAGGAGGAATCCCGCAACGGGTAACTTATCATTCCAATGGTGAGCGTCTTTGTGACTGGTCTTTTGACAACAGACTGCTTTTCGCGATGAACGGACTGGGCGGACTGGGACGGCAGGTTCAATTATTTACCGTGCAGAGAGCCGGCGGTCTTCCAAATCGACTGCCGGTGCCTTACGGCGGGTACGGAGTCATTTCAGGTGATGGCCAATGGCTCGCATACACGCCGCGAAACCGCGACTTCAGGACATGGAAGCGTTACCGCGGAGGTTGGGCTTCGGACATCTGGCTCTTCCACCTCAGCGAACATACTTCACAAAAAATCACCGATTGGGAAGGCACCGATACAATACCCATGTGGCAAGGCAGAAAGATATATTATCTTTCGGATGCCGGAGCGAGTCATCGTCTTAACATTTGGTGCTATAATCTGGAAACAAAAGAAAGAAAGCAGATTACCCACTTCAAGGATTATGACGTAAAGTGGCCTTCGAACGGTCCGGGCCCGAACGGCGAAGGCGAGATAATCTTTGAATACAATGCCCAGCTCTATCTGCTGAATTTAGCCAGCGAGCAGGCGGCCCCGGTTAATATAACGATTCCCGGTGCTCGTCCGAAGCTCCGTCCGATTCGCAAAGACGTAAGCGAGGGACTATCAGACTGGCATCTCTCTCCCAAAGCCAAACGTGTCCTGGTCCAAAGTCGCGGCGATATCTGGTCACTCCCCGCCAAGAACGGCACCCCCCGCAACCTTACCCGCACGAGCGGTATCGCCGAAAGAGAGCCTTCCTGGAGTCCGGATGGAAAATGGATTACCTATTTTTCAGATGAGTCCGGCGAAAATGAGCTTGTTATTCGACCAGCCGATGGGAAAGGTAAACCGGAAACCATCACGTCTATGGGGACAGGCTATCGCTATCAACCCGTCTGGTCACCTGATTCCAAGTGGATGGTTTTTATTGACCATGAAAGTAAGTTTTACGTTTTCAATCTCGAGCAGCGCAAAGTTCATTATTTCGACCGTATTAATATCAGTGGGTGGCGCTGGGGAGTTCCCGGAGAATTTTGTTGGTCATCCGACTCACAATGGCTGACCTACACCAAGCCCAACATGGATAATATGAACGTCGTCATGCTTTACAACGTTCAGAAAGACGAGCTCCACCAGATAACTAAAGGTATGTTCGTGGATTATCTGCCTACGTTTGACCGCAAAGGAGACTTTTTATACTTCTTCGGTGAGCGAGAGATTTCGCAGCCTAAATACGCTGATGCCGGTCTGACTTTTATTTACGACGACACTGCCGTACTGCATGCGATTCCTCTGCGCAAGGTTGTCTCGAATCCCTTCAAAGCTAAGAGTGATGAAGAAGAGGAAGAGAAAGAAAAGAAGGACAAGAAGGACAAGGAGAAAAACGGCAAGAGCGACGAAAAGTCTAAGTGTGAAGACCCTAATGATTCGGACGGTCCGGAATCCGAGAAAGAGGCCGAGAAGAAAGAATCGTCCGAGTCCGCAGATGATGACGAAAAGGCAAATGAGAAAAAGGATAAAGATGAGAAAGAAATCAAGCCGGTCGAAATTGAGCTTGAGAATATGGAAACGCGCTGCTACCGTGTGCCCATTAAGCGAGGACAGTTTTCCTACATCGGGGTCAACGATAAGGACCATTTGATTTATTTGCGCCGCGGTGAGGAGGGCACACTACAGTACTTTGACCCCAATGATGAAAAACGCGAGGAGAAAACGATTCTCAAAAAGGTAAATTTCGTGCAAATGACGCCGGACGGCAAAAAGCTTCTCGTTCGTAGTGAGGGCAAGACCGGTATCATCGATGCCAAGCCCGACCAAAAACTCGAGAACCTGGTCATAACCAAGCCGATGAACGTGGTGATTCAGCCCCGTGAGGAGTGGCGGCAAATCTTCATTGACGCTTGGAGATTTATGCGCGACTACTTCTACGACCCCCACATGCACAAGGTGGACTGGCCCGCGGTGCGCAAGCAGTACGAGGCCATGTTGGATGACTGTGTGTCCCGTCGCGATGTCGGGTATGTCATTGCAGAGATGATTAGTGAAGTCAACGCCGGTCATACCTACTACGGCGGTGGTGATGTGGACTCCGGCCCACGAGAATCAATCGGCTATCTTGGTGTGGACTTCGAGCTCGACCAGGGATACTACCGAATTGCGAAGGTTTATGAGGGCGGTATTTGGGACACCGACGCCCGCTCTGCTCTGCACGAGCTGGATGAGAAAGAACGCGAGCAGCTCAATTATCTGTTCAAAGTCAATGGTGTTCCGGTTGATACCTCCAAGGCGCCCTGGGCGGCATTTGAAGGCCTGGCAGGTCAAACCGTAACGCTGACCGTCGGGGCTAAACCCAATCCGGAAGAGGCAAACGATGTGGTTGTGAAACTGCCGGGTTCCGAAGATGACGTGCGTTATCGGCATTGGGTTGAGAGCAATCGCCGGCATGTCGAAAAAGAATCCGGCGGCCAGGTTGGGTATATATACGTACCGGACACCGGGAACCGGGGACAAAGCGAGCTCTTCCGCCAGTTCTACGGCCAGATGAACAAGGGAGCGCTAATCATTGATGAGCGCTGGAACGGAGGCGGTAATATTGCAGACCGGTTCATTGAACTTTTGAACCGTCCCATTTACCTCCATCTGTTTGAGCGTTACGAAAACGACTGGCGGGTTCCGACTCTAAGCCACCAGGGCCCCAAGTGCATGCTAATCAACGGCGAGGCAGGCTCCGGCGGGGATATCTTTCCATATCTGTTTCGCAAAGCCCGACTGGGAAAACTCATCGGCATGCGAACCTGGGGCGGCGTGATTGGTATTTATAAAAATCCCCCTCTGATTGATGGCGCTCGATTGACCGTGCCGTTTATTACCTTCTACGAAACCGATGGTACGCTCGCTATGGAAGGTCATGGTGTGGACCCGGATATAGAAGTTATCGATGACCCTGCGTTAATGGTTGACGGGGGCGACCCGCAGCTCGATGCCGCCATACAACACATGCTGGATGAGCTTAAGAGAAATCCCTATGTGCCGGCCAAACGGCCGCCCTACCCGGATCGAAGCGGAATGGGCATTCTTGAGGAGCAAAAATAGCAAAATCCCACTAAGTCAATAAAGTAATAAGTCCATACACAAAGTGCACGAAAAGGAGCAAAAACATTAGAATTTTCGAGGTGGATTTGGTAAAATAGCGTATTGTACGGTTTTGGAAATATTACTAAAGTGTTCTAAACATTGAATTCCGGATCACACTGGGTGTGAGAAGAGAGACGTATGCAGTCAGTTGGAGGGGCTTTACATCATCATTGTAAAAAGGAGCAGACACTCATAAAAGACCAAGTGCGGCATCGGTGGAGTCTGTTGGCGATGACCTGTGTGGTCGTCTTGTGGGCCACGCGACCCGGCATGGGGCTCGTGGTGAGCGAGGTGATGTACCACCCGGTCGAGGGGGGAGGAATGTTCGAGTTCATTGAGCTGTATAATAATCGAGCCGTCTTCGAAGACCTTACAGGGTACGCATTCACGAACGGTATCAGTTATGTGTTCGAGCCTGGAACTATCATTGGGCCCAAGGAGTACCTGGTGGTGGCTTGCGACCCTGCTGCCCTGGAGGCGGCATACGGAATCAGCGGCGTGCATGGTCCTTTCACGGGTCGGCTCGACAACGACGGTGAGCGCATCGAGCTGTCCAACGGCAACGGGGAGATTGTCATCTCTTTCCGATACAACGATGGAAGGCCTTGGCCGGTTTCAGCCGATGGTGCAGGACACTCGCTGATTCTCTCGAAGCTTAGTGGGGACCCGCAGGAGGCATCAACCTGGTCGCCCAGCACGTTTATCGGTGGCACGCCGGGAGGGCCGGATGATGTCCAGGTTGGGCCCGAAAACCAGACGCTGGTAACGCTTGTGGACGTGGGACACCCAGGGCGGTATTTCAAGGGGACCGAGGAACCATCGCCGGTCCGTGGCAGAAAAAACACGACGGTCTGGACGCAACTTCAGTTCAACGATGACCCCGGCACAACCGCATGGCTCGAAGGGCCAAGCGGGTACGGATACAGCAACGACCCCGGCGAGCTACAGTTCGTCCGAACCCAGATGAACGACATGAATGGAAACTACATCTCCATGTACGCCCGGCTCCGGTTTACTCTTACGGCGGAGCAAATCACGTCATTCTCCCAGTTGCTGGCCGAGGTCCACTATGACGATGGCTTCGTGCTATATCTTAACGGTACGCGAGTAGCGGACTCCGGGCAAATCCTCGGCGACCCGCCCCCCTTCGACCAAAGCGGAGGTCCGGCTACGGAACCACCGGTCGCCAACGTGGATCTGACCGACAGGATAAACCTGCTGGTTCCCGGCACAAACGTCCTGGCCATCCAGGTTCACAATGCGAGTCTCTCCGGAAGTTCGGACTGCATCGCAAGCCCGGTTCTCCGTGCGATTATGGAGAAGTCCGCCGGTGGTGCCGACCCCCGCGCCCGTGTGGTGGTCAACGAGCTGCTGGCCAATAGCGATGCGCCTCCGGGCACCGATTGGCTTGAATTGTTCAATCCAGGCCCGACTACGGTAAATATGAGCAATGTCTATCTTAGCGATGACCGGCTCAACCTGCTTAAGTACAAAATCCCGGACGGAATCTCACTGCGGCTGGGCCAGTTCTGGGCTGTCAGAGAAGGCACACCGCCAGACGAATTTCCATTTGGCCTGAACTTCTCCGGCGAGACAATTTATGTTACAGCGGCCACGAATGACCAGGTGCCGGAGCCGGTCCGCGTCCTGGACGCGGTACGCTACGGGTGCACAGAGCCGGACGTAACATTCGGACGGTCCCCGGACGGGTCCGACTTTTTCGGCTTTCTAACTTCAGCTACTTTTGAAGGTCCAAACGCCCAGCCGCTGATTAACAACATCGTAATCAACGAGATAATGTACCACCACGGAACTCGTGATGAGCGATATGAGTATGTCGAGTTGTACAATCGAGGTACGGAAACTGTCTCGCTGAGCGGGTGGGCCTTCACCGATGGCATTAGCTACGAATTCAACAAGGGCACCGAGATGCCGCCCGGCTCGTATCTGGTTGTGGCAAAGGACCCTTACTTGCTCGAAAGCGTGTACGATAATCTGGTCGTCGGCTCGAATCTGATTGGGCCGTATTCAGGGAATTTGAATGATCACAGCGAGCGTATCCGGTTGTCATATCCGCTCAAGGAGGTTAATACTGAAGCCGGCGAGCTCGAAGTCTCAATGGTCATGGCGGACGAGGTAACATATTACGACGGCGGCCGATGGCCGATCTGGGCCGATGGCCAGGGGGCCAGCCTTGAGCTGCGCGACCCACGCAGCAACAACGACACGCCCGACGCCTGGGCCGATAGTAACGAGAGCGGTAAGACTGCGTGGGAGCAATTCTCGTTTACCATCGACGGCGATGATTCCAGATACACCCACGACCAGGTCACGGTATTCGAGCTAATGCTGCTTAACCGGGGCGAGGTGCTCCTCGATGACCTTGATATGAGAGTGAACATCGGACGCAAGAACCTCCTCAAAAACAACGGCTTTGAGAACGGCAAGTCGGACTGGCGAATTCTCGGTAATCACGTTCGGTCGTTCGTGACCACTGCAGATAGTTACTCCGGGTCCCGGTCGTTGCACCTGATTGCAACCGGTCATGGTGACCCAGGGGCCAATCGTATTAACCAATCTATATCAGGTGTAACCGCAAACACAGTGACATTTAGCGGCTGGGCCCGGTGGCTGCGGGGAAGCCGATTCCTGCTCTTGCGAACGAGCCGGGAACGAGCGCCCGTCCAGCCGCCACGACCGGCACATGCATTCGAACTCTGTATGCCGTTGAATTTAGGTACACCCGGTTTGCAAAATACGGCGTTTGTGCCGAACCGTGGGCCCGACATCCTCGAGGTGCAGCACGCCCCAATTTTGCCCGCTGCTTCTAAGCCAATCGTCGTAACCGCCCGCGTGGCCGATAACGACGGCGTGGACTCAGTCATACTTCACTATCGAACCGAGGGGGGCGTTCGGTTCACCAGAACACCAATGGTTGACGACGCCTCTGGTGACGACCTGGTCGGCGAGGATGGTTTGTTCACGGCCACTATCCCGGGTGCCCCCGCCGGCACAATGCGGGCGTTCTACATCGAGGCCTCAGACGGCTCGGCTTCGACACGGTTTCCTGCCCCGCTGTCCACAGGACTCCTCACGGAGGAACCCTCAGCCGATGTGCCCGACCGAACCTGCCTGGTTCGCGTTGGCGATACACTGTTGAACACTCAATTTGCGACCTACCGCGTTTGGCTTTCCGATGACGTCATTAACACATTTCGTTCGCGCCCAAATCTCTCAAACGAGCTGATGGATTGCACGTTCGTCTATAACGACACCGAGGTATTCTACAATTGCGGGATTCGCTTCCGCGGCAGCCCGTTCATCCGAAGCGGCTTTGGCCGAGACCCACGCGACCGCTACGCCTACCGAATCGACTTCAATCCGGACCAGAAATTTCGAAATCGCGAGGAGATTAATCTCGACAACACCGAGGGGAGCGACCGCGGCCCGCTCCAGGAACGAGCATCGTACTGGTTCTATTCACAAATGGGCCTGCAGTTCTCGAAACAGGAGTACGTGCGCGTGGTCATCAACGCAAACACCAACTCCATCTACGAGGACGTCCAGAATATCGACGGCGACTATATTCGCGGGTGGTTTCCGTATGATACCGATGGTTACATTCATAAGATCGACGACTACTTCGAGTACACGGCCGACGGCACGGGATTCACCAACCTCGATGAAGGGCTGAAGTTCGACTATAGTCACCCGCTGCTCAAGGAGACCTATCGGTGGGGATTTGAGAAGCGGTCAAATCGCGAAGATGACAACTGGGACCACCTCTTTGATTTGGCCGTTGCGCTGAACACGCCATCGAGCAGCCCAACGTATGAGGATGCCGTCGAATCGGTTATCCACCCCGAACACTTCGCCCGGGTCCTGGCGATTCGCCACGCCCTCGGCGACTGGGACAGCTATGGGTACCGACGCGGGAAGAATAACTATTTCTACTATGCCCTGCCGGAGGGCAAATGGTACCTCCTGCCCTGGGACATCGACTTTACGCTCGGGTCGGGCGATGGGGCCGGTACAAACCTGTTCTCGGTGAACGCCGGGCAGTTCCCTGAGGTCGATCAGTTTATGAAATATCCTAAATACCGGCAGATGTACCTGGAGGCCTTGGCGGAGCTCGTGAACGGCCCATGGCAGACGTCGTACGGAACGCGGAAACCGCCGACGGCCTTCGACCGGTTCCTGGATGACTCCGCCGACGCCTTGATAGCTGAGGGGCTTGGTGACGGCAGACGGGACGGAATCAAACAGTTCGTCCGCGACCGCCGGGCCTACATCCTCACCCAGATACCGACACGTTAAAAAAGTTCTTTTAATAGACAAATAAACAACATAAGGTAGAATGAAACTATGAGAGCTCCCTTTCAACAGAGAACCATCATCCAATTCACTGTCATTGCATCAACTTAATCTTGTCGGCAGCACGCCCACGTATTTCAAGCACACTGAAAAAATAAGGCAAAATGCAACTATTTAAGATGTTCATGAGATTTCCCCAATTGACTTCCTGTTGCGCTGTTACTTGTTTGCCGTGGGAAATAGAGTTTTTGCTCCGTAAGTCCACAGGATGCCTTTCGGCGGAGTCCCGCGGATTGCCGCTTGTCATATTCCTCAAGTGTTGTATAATGTTGACAAATCGCCTAACTTCTCAATGGCCTGACCAAGCGGCCAATTCGACTGATTTGGGACCAGACGAGAGCTATGTGAGGTATGGTTACATAACGTCTTAATTAACGAAAGGAGCATCTTATGAACTACAGTAGGATTCACCCCGACCCCTCTTCGATGGGCGGGGTTCACTGGTTGATTGCTTTGCTGGTTGTTTTGGCAAGCTTCGCCCAGCCCCTCGGAGGGGCGGGGTTCAGCCCCCTGCTTTCTGGCGAAAGCAAGAAGGGGGCCGGGGAGCGACAGAGGGACGAATGGACATCTCTGTTCGACGACAAGACTCTGAACGGATGGTTTGTCCATAGTGGTTTTGCCAAATACCATGTCGAGGACGGCGCCATTGTCGGCACTACAGTCAAAGGCAGTCCCAACACATTCCTCTGCACCGACCGGGAATATGGAGATTTCATATTGGAATTCGAAGTCCGCCTGGATCCTGGGCTGAACTCGGGTGTGCAAATACGCAGCAAGATTGCCGAAAAAGAGAAGGTATTCGTATTTGCCGGGCACGACGGCACGCCTGCGGAGCTTGTGGTGCCGCCGGATCGTGTCTATGGATATCAGGTGGAAATTGCGACCGAGAAGAGAGGTTCCTCCGGAAGCATTTACGACGAAGCTCGTCGCGCTTTTATGCTCGCGAGCACAACGTCCGACCCGGCAGCAAGCAAGGCGTTCAAAGACGGTCAATGGAACAAGTTCCGCATCGAGTGCAAAGGCGACAGGATTAGGACATGGATAAACGACATCCCTTGTGTCGATTTGAGGGACGGTATGACAAGCCGCGGCATCATTGGCCTGCAGGTCCACGGTGTAGGAAATGATGCCACCGTCTATCAGGTGCGTTGGCGTAATATACGCATACAGACGGAGGAACAGGGCGTTGAACCGCCTGCGATATCCGACCGGGAAGCTGTCCTATGTTGCACACCGGCCTGGGCCGGCCCGCGTATGGAAGACGGCCGGCCGTATATTCCGGATGGCATTATCGAGAGAATGAAAAACGTCCCGGTCACAACGGCCTGGAGTATTGTCAGGAGTGCCGGCTACAATAACTGTTACGAGAATGCCGCCGGCTGGGTAGTAATGTATCCCGATAAAGCGATTGTCGGCCGTGTGCTGACTGCTCAATACATGCCCTCTCACCCCGACTACAATCGAGCGATTATGACCCAGGGACGTGCCGAAGGCCGGATAGGAAACTCCAATTCATGGCCGATTGACATGTTGAAGAAAGGCGATGTGTATGTCGCAGACTGCTTCGGTAAGGTCCTCGACGGAACCCTAATCGGCGATAACCTTGGTAACGCCATCTATGCCAACTCCGGTAACGGCGTCATCTTCGATGCCGGTGTCCGTGACCTGGAAGGCCTTGAAGCGATAAAAGGATTCAACGTTTGGCACAAAGGCGCCGATCCGAGCTTCCTTCGCGAAGTGATGATGACCGCTATAAATGTCCCAATCCGTATCGGCAGAGCTATAGCATGCCCCGGTGACGTTGTGCTGGCCAAGCGCGAAGGCATAGTCTTCATTCCTGCCCATCTTGCTGAAAAAGTTGTCACGGAATCCGAGGCTGTGATGCTGCGGGATATGTTCGGGCACCAACGCCTGAAGGAAGGCAAATACACACCCGGACAAATCGACAGCAGATGGACGCCGGAGATTCAAAATGACTTTCGAAGCTGGCTGAAAAAGAACATTGATGAGCTGCCCGTGCCAAAGGATGTAATTGAAGGAATCCTGAATCCAAAAACAAGGAACTGGTAGATGAAATATTATTATCTACATTTATTTCGTGAGACTGTAGATAACTCACGAAAAGGAGAGAGACTATGAAGAGCCGGACAAAAGAGGTGCAAGAACAAACAGCTTGCTCGAGACGTTCTCTGCTCAAAGGTGCCGGTGCGGGCTTTGCGGGTCTGAGTCTCGCGGGCATTATAGCTGCTCCTATCGAAGAGCAGACAGCCTATGCTACACAGTCCGAAGGACTCCTTTCGGAGAACGTAAGGCGAAGCTCCAGTCCATCGCAGCTGAGAATTACAGACCTGCGCATAGCGGTGGTCACCAGAGCGCCTTTCCGATGCCCTCTGGTTCGTATCGATACCAATCAGGATATATCCGGTTACGGAGAGGTGCGCGACGGCGCCAGCGAGCGCTATGCCCTTATGCTTAAGAGCAGGCTTCTGCGCCAGAATCCCTGCAACGTGGAGCGGATATTCAAGCAGATTAAACAGTTCGGACATCACGGTCGGCAGGGAGGCGGCGTCTCGGGTGTAGAGATGGCCTTGTGGGACCTGGCAGGCAAGGCGTATGGTGTCCCTGTCTATCAGATGCTCGGCGGCAGATACCGTGACCGGGTCCGTTTGTATGCCGACACGCCCGATGGCAACGTCAGCGGCCTCAAGAAAAGACTCGACCAGGGGTTCACTTTTCTGAAAATGGATTGCGGTATCCGGATGCTTTTGGGGGTCCCCGGAGCTCTGACCTACCCGACGAGGGACACCAACTGGAGAGGAAAACATCCCTTTACGAGTATTCAATTGTCGGATAAAGGAGCTGCTCTAATGGCACAGCGCTTCGCTGAGGTCCGCGAAGCGATTGGCTGGGAAGTGCCGATAGCTGCTGACCACTTCGGACATATCAGTGTTAATAGCTGCATCAAACTGGGCAAGGCCCTGCAGCCTTACCAATTAGCCTGGCTGGAGGATATGGTCCCGTGGGAATATACCGAGATGCTCAAAGAGATTAAAAATGCGATTGACGTGCCGCTCCTGACGGGCGAGGACATCTACTTGCTCGATGGCTTCAAGCCGCTGATTGATGGGCGCGCCGTCGATATGATACAACCAGACCTTGCGACCGCCGGCGGTATCATGGAAACCAAGAAGATAGGCGACTACGCGGAGCAGCACGGCATCGCAATGGCAATGCACTTCGCGGGTACGCTGGTATCCTTTATGGCCAACTTGCACTGCGCTGCGGCCACGGAGAACTTTATTGCCCTGGAGCACCACTCGGTTGATATTGACTGGTGGGAGGACCTGGTAACAGGCATTGAGAAACCGCTTCACGTGGATGGTTTCGCCCGTGTTCCGGAAGGGCCCGGCCTGGGTATAGACTTGAACCTTGACGTTGTGAAGGAGCACCTTGAGCAAGGTCAGGAGCTCTTCGCACCCACCGACGATTGGAACAGAGATAGCTCTAACGACCGATTGTGGAGCTGAGTTCGTCGCTCGTGACTCGTGGCTCGTGGATGGAATGACGGCTATGAGGCATGAATGGACTACTGTTGACGCGGGAGGACTATGGGAACAGAGAAGTCGTTTTTGAGGTACTTCAAGTTCGTGTTCGTGATTTGCCTGGCGGTGGTGGTCCTCATGATAGCTACGGGCCATCGGGTCTGGCTGGGCCCGCCGGTGATTGCGATGTTCACAGCATTGGCCCTGTATTTTACGAGCCATCCATTTCTGAAAAGGTTCGCCTTTACGATATGGGTATTCGCATTTGTGTCGGTCTCAATAGCCTATCATGGCAGTTTCATTAAATGGGGCAATTATGAACTGAAAAACTCGATTACCCCGCTGATTCAAATAATCATGTTTGGTATGGGAACGACCTTGAGCCTGCAGGATTTCAGCCAGGTATTCAAGAGACCCTGGGCTATATTCGTGGGATTTGCTGCGCAGTTTCTTATAATGCCCTTAATCGGCTGGGCTCTTGCCAATAGCCTGATTCTTGGCAAGACGTTCGGTTTTACGCCGGAGAGTTTTACACCTGAAATAGCGGCGGGCATAGTACTAATCGGGTGCTGTCCGAGCGGCGTGGCTTCAAACGTTATGACGTATCTGTCGGGCGGCGACGTGGCCGTATCGGTTACGGTTACTTCCTGCACGACTCTCGCCGCGCCGTTTATGACACCCGTGCTGATGAAAATATTGGGCGGAAAGTTAGTTGAAGTCTATTTACTGAAAATGATGTTTGAAATCATCAACATGATAATCGTCCCTATAATTGCGGGTCTTCTCGCAAATCGTATCCTTTACAGCGGACACAAGGTGTTTCATCGCGGTTGGGTGTTGTCCTTCATTACGGCAGCAGGCATTCTTTCTACCATGCTTGCAATACGTTTCGTACCGGCGGTCATATTCACATTTGGTAAAGGCCAATCCTATGAAGCCTCTTTTCCCAGAGGCGGTATTATCTTTGGGCTGGCACTGCTCAGCGTGGTTGCGCTGTCGCAATTAGTGATACGGGCATGGCTAAAAGGACCGGAGCGCTGGATGGATGGGGTGTTGCCGATTGTATCTATGCTCGGGATTTGCTGCATAATTGCAGTTATTACTGCCCGCTCCATTCATGACATCTCCGGGGAAGAACTCAGAGGTGTGCTGCCTTACCTGTTTTCAGCCACAATGATTCATAACGCCGCAGGTTATTTGCTGGGGTACTGGATGGCTCGTGCGGGTCGCTTGAATGAGCGTGTATGCAGAGCGGTGGCTTTTGAAGTCGGGATGCAGAACGGTGGAATGGCATCGGGACTGGCTATGAATGTGATTAAGAGTTCGGCTACAGCCTTGGCGCCCGCCATTTTTGGCCCCTGGCAGAATGTATCCGGGTCGGTCCTGGCCACCTGGTGGCACCGAAAACCGGTAGGCCAGCCCCCGCCAGCAACAAGCGGTGGCCAGCCCAGTCGAACACAGAATTTAGGGAAGGAGTAAAGTTATGGCTATAAATAAGATAATTAGAAAAACCAAATTAACGCCACTGAAACCCAGCAGGCGTAACTTTGGTAAGGCCGTTTTGGCAGGCATACTGGGCGGCCCGGCAGCCTTGTCCTCTATTGCACAGACAACCGAAGAGCAGCTTGCAGCGGACAATCAGACGGGGGGCAGTCGTTCCCGTGCAACTGACGGAAAAGGTGGGCGGGGAATGAAGCTGGCTCTAACGCTCGACATGCGAAATAAAGAACGATGGATACTGGCACGTCAGATTGGCGTCAATCACGCAATCGTACCCGCAAGTCGAGTGTTGACCAGGATAAAGCGAGACCGATACCTTGAAACCCTGGCGAAGATGAAAGCTGATTATGAGGCTTCGGGACTCTCGATAGCCGGCGTTGAGAGCCATCCGGTTGCGGCGGAAAATATCAAGCTGGGACTGCCCGGCCGCGATGAGGAGATAGCCAACTACTGTGCCGTTATCGAAGCCCTGGGCAAAGTCGGGATACCGATGTGTTGTTACAATTTTATGGCGGGGATTGGGTGGTATCGCACTAAGGTCGATATAGCTGAACGCGGCGGTGCCCTGACCAGCGAATTCGATAATCAAATCGCCGAAAAGCAGGGACTTACCAGGTGGGGTAAAATCAGCGAAGAAAAAATCTGGGACAATCTTACCTACTTCTTAAAACGTATAATCCCCGTAGCGGAGAAGGCGGGCGTAAAAATGGCCCTGCATCCGGACGACCCTCCCATCTCGCCGCTTCGCGGTATCGGACGCATACTGACAAGCGCCGATGCCTTTCGGAGAGTCCTTGAGATTGTGCCGAGTCCGGTCAATGGCATCACCTTCTGCCAGGCCAACTTCAAGCTGATGGGCGAGGACATCAAATCACTGATAAAGGAATTCGGCGGACAAGACAAGCTCTTTTTCGTCCACTTCCGTGATGTTAAGGGCACGGGCGAACATTTCCAAGAGACTTTTCACGATAACGGGCCGACCGACATGGCCGAAATACTCAAGCTCTATCACGAAGTCGGTTTTCAAGGACCGATTCGTCCGGACCATGCACCCACTTTAGGAGGTGAGAGCAACCAAAGCCCAGGCTATGCAATGCAGGGGAAGGTCTTCGCGATTGGCTATATGAAAGGTATTGCACAGGCATTGAACATACCGTTAATGTGAACTCGAAAACCACAGGATGTGTGCCAGTACCTGCACCTTTTGAAAAACAGGTGTTAGGAAGCACCGGCACGTGAGGACTGGTATTGGATGAAAAAGGAGGTAAAAATGAATCGACGCAATCTTATCAAGGGGGTAGGACTTGGATTAGCGACGGGCATCTTTGGAACTGCCTTAAAAGCGGATGAGACTACTGCAAATACTTATGCAGAGGCAACCAAAGGACTGCCTCCTTTGAAAATCACCAACGTCAAGTCCATTCTCACCGCTCCACAAGGCATACGCCTTTGCGTGGTCAAGGTCGAAACGAGTGAAGCGGGCTTGTACGGTTTGGGATGTGCCACTTTCAATCAGCGGCCTTTGCCGGTAGCTGTGGCCGTGGACAAATACCTGAATCCGTTCGCAAAAGACAGGGACGCCGACAACATAGAGGATATGTGGCAGAACGCCTATACGAGCTCTTATTGGCGCAACGGACCTGTTCTAAACAACGCTTTAAGCGGCTTAGACCAGGCCCTGTGGGACATAAAGGGAAAGCGGGCAAACATGCCCGTCTATCAATTGCTTGGAGGCAAATGCCGTTTTGCGGCTGACTGTTACACCCATTGTAGTGGCCGGGAACTCGCACAACTTGAAAACAGTGTACGCAGGGCTATGGAAGAAGGCTTCAGGCACATACGGATACAGCTCGGCGGCTATGGCTCGCCGCACCTCTCAAAGAAGCCGTATTTCAAGGATGAGGGATTTGGCTTACCATCGGATTCACATATGGAGCCAGGACCCTACGTAAGGGCCACTATCAAGATGTTTGAGCATATCAGGAATACTTTTGGTGATGAAATTGAATTGCTGCATGACATCCACGAACGAATACCGCCGATACAGGCTATCCGCCTGGTAAAGGAGCTGGAACAATATCACCCCTTCTTTATCGAGGACCCGTTCGCCCCTGAAGACAATGGATATTTCAGACTGCTCAGGCAGCAGACCAGCACGCCGATTGCTATGGGCGAGCTGTTTAACAATCCTCATGAGTGGACAGGGCTTGTATCAGAGAGACTTATTGATTTCATACGCGTGCATATTTCGCAAATCGGCGGCCTCAGCGTTGCCAGAAAGCTCGCCGCATTATGTGAATGGTTCAATGTCCGCACAGCATGGCATGGTCCCGGCGATGTTTCCCCGGTAGGGCATGCCGCCAATGCACACCTTGACCTGGCGATTTCAAACTTCGGGATTCAGGAAAGTGTCCGCTTCAGCCAGAAGACAAGGGATGTTTTTCCCGGATATCCCACTATGAAGAATGGCTATATGTACGTAAACGAGGCTGCTGGTCTTGGTGTTGACATTGACGAGAAGCTCGCCGCGAGATTTCCGTTACCCGACGATCCGGGCTATTGGGGCCCCGTGCGCAGAAGCGACGGCACAGCAGTGAGGCCGTAAAAACAGGCCTAACCCAAGCTCACTGGTTATGATGTGATTTTTCACCTATGGGCCCGGTAGAGGGCTTTTTGTACCAAAGTCTATACTGCATTTCGGTCAGGTTTTTGGGCTTTCGAACCCATAAAGGTCGGCCCAAGCCAGATCGTTCCATCCAGATTTGCAGTGTATTCCAAAGTGCGCAAGCCAAGAAGGTAGTGTCAAAAATCTTGCTCAAAAGCCGGCTGATGTGTGTGAACAAGCTCACTTCAGGAACAGCAGATGGCACAACAAAAAAAGTCAGGCTCATGCCTGACTTCGGTACAATATGTCACACGTACGGCCTCCAGCTTAATTCGTCTCAAATCGTGTCATTCGTGGTTTTTAAACCGTTTCTATTCAATTATAGATCTCTCATCAGAGCCCGACCTGGGCGAAATCGAACGGATTTCACTTTGCGGAACGACCACCTTCAAACCGTCACGCGGCCTCCATCATTATACGGACAATGCGCTCCGCAGCTTTTCCATCCCATAGCGGAGGAATTTGTGGCTCTCTCCATTTTCCATTAGTAGCATTACGGTATGCAGCGAGTATCTTTTCTGGGTCTGTGCCAACAATTTGATTCGAGCCAATCTCTGCTGTAATCGGACGCTCTGTATTCTCTCGCAGCGTGATACATGGAACTTTTAGCACTGTTGTTTCTTCCTGAATGCCACCAGAGTCGGTCAAAACAACCTTGGCACAGGAGTTCAACTTCAGAAAGTCCAGATATCCAGTTGGATCCAAAAGATGTATATTTCTCAATGAATCCATACGCTCTTGTAAGCCCAATACAGCCAGGTTCTTGCGTGTTCTCGGATGAATTGGGAACAGAATAGGTAAATCTTTCTGAATGACCTCCAAGGCGTCAAGGATTCTTGAGAAAGTCTTTGGGTCATCCACATTTGAAGGTCTGTGCATAGTGAGAACAGCAAAACCATCCCTATCAAGACAACCCCGCTTTTGCAATTGCTCGATAATTGTTGATTTTTTAGCCTTCTCAAGATTGCTGAGAAGCGTATCGACCATAACATTGCCAACCAGGTGGATTTTTTCTTTTGCAATACCTTCTTTAATTAGATTGTCCACGCCGCTTTGCTCGGTGCAGAAAAGAAAGTCACTTATAGAATCCGTCAAGACACGATTGATTTCTTCCGGCATAGAACGGTCGAAACTGCGCAGTCCTGCCTCGACGTGAACAAGCTTGGCTCCTAATTTTACCGCCACAAGGCCACAGGCAATAGTGCTGTTCACGTCACCTACCACCACAACCGCATCTGGTTTATGGTCGATGAGAACCGGCTCAAACCTCTTCATAATATCGGCGGTCTGAACGGCATGGCTGCCGGAACCCACCTCCAGATTGATATCGGGCTTAGGAATACCCAATTCGCTGAAGAAGAGATTACTCATTATGTCATCGTAGTGCTGTCCCGTGTGGACGAGAATTGCATGAATGTTCTCATGCCGGCTGTACTCAGCCATTAACGGCGCTATTTTCATGAAATTCGGCCTGGCACCAACTACATTTAGTATCTTCATAATTGTTCTTGTGCGGAAAAACAGATAGATATACGGAGGGCGTGAGATTTAGATTAGCACGTTCTTGACCTGCGGCTTGCCCCCGTTCTTATCAAGGGCGAGATGATTGCCTACAGGGTTCTCAGGCAAACTTACGCAATTTCAGACCAGCTACGCCCAAACCAAGAACACCAAGAATCACGGAAGCTGGAATCGGAGTTAAGATGAACGAGTCACTTTGCGCCGTCTCCGGGGGGAGATTCTGGACGTGCACTCCGATTCGTATACTAGTATTTCCGCCTGGGTTTGGGTTTGTAAAACCGAGATTGATTGCTGTGATAACATCGGCAAAAGTTTTGGTAGATTCAAGATCAAATACTATTCCCACCTTCTCAACGGGGTTTACTCCATTGTCAATGCTTTGATCTTTAGTGGCCCAAAAGTGTGCCGTGGTCTTAAAAGGAGGCACCAAAGTGCCCCCTACAGGGAAAGTTTTTTCCTCGGGGTTTCCAGATGTCTTAAAATCTACTCCAGGATACAACGCTGGTTCATTATCAATATCGAGAATTTTCGCTAATCCTAACAACGCCCCGTCTTCAAAAAACACCGATCCAATAATACCATTAATTATATAAGGGGAACTAACAGCATAAGGAGCAATGTTGTTCCTGAAATCAAAAAGCACCTGATTCGTTCCATATGGGGTGACTTTAAGGGAAAGCTGCTGCGCCATCCAGCCACTTACGCCCGAATTGTCTGAGATAGCCGCAAAACCATACAACTCTGCTCGAGCCTCTGTTGACAGAATAAGCAGAAAGACAAAAACAAGACTCACAAAACCCATATAACATTTTATTGTTTGTTTCGCTGACATTCTACTCTCCTCACAAACTTGCTTCCAACGCGTTCGTTGTACTCTTCAACGATACCTCCATGCCCTTAATATAGTCTCACGTTAGCAAATTTCCGAAATGATACTAATATTTTGCTAACAATACGTATATTTTGCTTTGTATCATTTTAATGATTGAGTCCGATATTGTCAAGTATTTTATCAAAAAAATACTTTTATGACGAATCCGTTTGTTTTAACTAAAAAACTTTTGTGTTAAAGTCTTCATTTTCAAATACTTACGAATCAAATGGGACTTCACCCCAAAACCTGAAACTTAAGACCGCCTGTTCCTTATCCTGACATGACAGCCCGCATTTCACCGCCTTCGCCATGACGAAGGGCCCGGTATACGAGGAATAGCAAGTATGCGGCCAGAACTATCCAACCGACGTATTTATGGGGACCACTCGTTTGTCTTTCAGGCTTCACGGCGATGTTGATTTTTTTCGAAAAATCCTTGCTCTGGGATTAACCGAGAGTGGCTCATTCATCTGATGCCAAGGAGAGAAGTTAAGCTTTGGCTCTATCCGCGTTTTTCTAGCATCATTCGTTTGATTATGAAAATCACTGCAAATGCCGAAACAGATACTAAGACAACGCCTACCATCAGCAAACGGTAATTGTTGTCAGTTCTCCCGAACAGCTTCGTTGGAGGTGTACTTTGTTTTTTCCGCAAGGGGTCTTTTCGGTCAATTGAAAAAGTGTCGAAAATTTTGCCGTCGGAGCGTACAACCTGGAAAGTTGCCTGCCAAAAGCCTTTCCCACGATGGATAATATCGACATCATAAAATGAGCAGAGGGTATGATCACCGGCCCAATCATAGAAATAAACCGTATAGTATGGCGGGGCGTCATTGCCAAGGATATCCATCCATTCTTCCCAACCTGGAGCTTGAGCCCGTGAGGTATGGCCAGAATTTCCCATTACCAGCCAGTTGAGATTGTTTGCGTCAGCTATGTTCATTTCTTTTTCAAAGCCGACTGGCCCCGTAAGACAGTGCTCTACGAAATGGTCGTGCGAGGTAAAGACGGCATCTACACCATATTGGCGAAATATTGGATCCAGTACTCGGATCTCAATACCTCGCTGGGCATCGCACGGGTCACCGTGCACTCCCCGAGAGTACGGGGATGGGTGGAAAAGCACGAAGGTAAAGACACTGTTTTTTTGAGCATCCTGTAATTGTTTGACCATCCATTTGTACTGTTCGTTGCCTGGTGACCAGGGAGGAGTATCGTTATCACCGAGACGATCGTGATTATCATAGCCTGTGGTGCTTAGGTCATTATTGTTGTCAAGGACGATGAACGTAGCACAGCCATACTTGATTGCGTAGTATCGTTCCTCCCAGCTGGAATTTGCAGAGCCATTTTTAGGATTAGCAACCAGGGCTTTATAACGGGCCATAGCAGTGTTTAGATTTCCTCCGGGGTAGCCAGTTTTATCGAGGTAAATCTCATGATTACCGACAATAGTATGGTAAGGGATTTTACTTGCTAAATTACTGCCGGGATCATTGGTATCGGAAGCGGTAATTACCCGGCGGTAGAAACGCCCCCAATGTTCCGCCTCGCCGTTTTCAACCATATCGCCAACTTCAAAAATAATATCGGCTCCAAAGCTTACCGCCATTCTTGCGATTTTGCGATGGCGATCTATTATTGTATCGTTGTCTGTTCTGCCATCACCTAAGACGGCAAAATGAAAGTTGCTGTCTCGGCGTTTTGAAGTATTGAAAGTATAGGTTTTGCTCGAATGTTTACCGGAAACCACCTTGTATTGGTATTGTGTTTCCTCTGACAGATTGGTCAATTTTGATTCGTGGACCCATTTGTCCATCGATGGGATATATTCGTTTGAGGCGATAGCATCATTTTCAAACTGGCCACGCCAATATTGCACCCGACAGTTGCGTTCACTGTCATCGGTCCACCAGAGAATGGTAATACCGTCGGGCTGAGGATTCTGTAGGTAAGGCTGAATGTAAATGCCTGCAAAAGCAACTTTGCCTGCTCCCAAAACGCAAGCGAACATAATCACTACCAACACCATTGTTTTATTGAAAAAATGCATCTAAATCCGGCTTGTCCGGTCCGAATCTTGCTGGAAATCACATTACTTATTAACCGCTTGCATCTCACTTTTCTGGAGAATTTCCGTGATCTCCGACCGTTCGTCAGGTGTGAATACGTCAATTTTTCGGTCAATCTCCAAGGCTGTCTTCAGGTGCTGTTCTGCTTGAACAAGGTCATTGAGTTTTGCGCAAATGCGGCCCAGCTGCAGAAGCGCCTTTGCTTGTTGGGGAGTATTAAGGGGCGATAATTCTACAAGTCTTTCAAAGTCGTTCCTCGCATCGGCAAGCCGGTCGGCCAGATTTGACAGAATCGTACCCCTCGTATCAAGAAGATGCAGCTCATCGGGCGCAAGGCTCAAACCTTTATTCGCCAGCTCCAGTGCAGCAGCGTAACGATGATAATGCTCTTGAAGAATCCATGCAAGGTCGTTGAGAATTCGTATGTCATTTGGGTGCTGCTCGAGCAATTCCTGATATATCTTCTCTGCACGTTCGGCATTTCCTGTCTGATAGAGGGTAGAAGCCAAACCCAGGCGTGCATTGACCAATGTCGGCGATAGGGTAACAGCATGCTCGTAAAGTTTTAATCCCTCTTTTTTGAGTGTCACCGAATCTAATGCGGCTAAGACCGATGCGGCCCTCACAAGTGTCGTTGGATTCTGCTCTTTGGCCGAAAGATATGCAGAGCTGATTCCCGCAAGCTCCTCAAATCGGTTCTGCGCTACCAGCCATAGAAATCGGGCATGTATAACAACTTGATTATTCGGGTCCACCCGTTCCGCCTGCTCAATCCTTTGTTTTGCCTGGTCCATGTCACCGCAGAGACGATACAGGTCGGCAAGTGTCACGATTGCGGCAACACTGCTGCTTCCTTCCTTTGTTTGGCAATAGGCCTTCAGCTCAGGAATTGCGGTCTGAGGTAGTTCCATGGAGACCAAAAAATGTGCTTGCGAGAGCAGCAGTTTTTCGTCCGTGGGGTCGCTGCCGACCGCAGATTTGAACAGCGTCCGGGCCTCCTCAAGAAGGCTGCTATCCCTGCTGCTCAGCGCAGCTGCCACGAGCACGTCTCGAGCTTCAGTATTGTTCGGGTCTTTCTGAAGAACCAGATGAGCTAATTCAGCCGCCATCTGTGTATTTTCCATTGCAAGCTCAGCCCTGCCTCTGGCCGACAGTAACGCCAGGTTGTTTGGGTTGGAGCCAACAGCCCGAATCGCACAATCGCGGGCGGTCTCGTATTCTCCCTCCTGCATCGCAATACCAATCAGCACAAGATGCGCATCAACCGCTGTCGGTTCCAGCTTGATAACATTTGACAGCTTCTCCCTGGCAGTCTTAAGTGACTGAGGTGTCGCCTCCTCTAACATTTGCAGAGCCCGGAGCTTCATCAGCTCGGGATCCTGCGGCAATCGTTCTTCAAGTGTTGCAAGGATTTCAAGTGCCCTCTGTCGGTCTTGCGCTTGCCCCCGAAGAAACAACGTCTTCATCAGTCTTCGCTTCAAACTCAAATCGGCAGGGTACGCATTCAAACCCTCTTCAAGTGTCGCTACGGCCTTATCAAGTTTCTTATTCCTGGCATAGAAGTTGCTTAACAGCTCAAAACCTGTTGCGCCTTCCACGGCGAAGGTTGTCAGCTTCCTGTAGTCCTGCTCGGCACGTTCAAATTCACCTTCATTAGCCAAATATGCCGCCCGCATGACATAGGCACTGAAAACATTACTATTTGCCACATAATCATCAAGGATTCGCTGTGCCTCTTCAGCTTTACCTTCTGCCCTTAGGATTGACACCCTTGCCGCTGTTAGTGCCATGGAGCCCGGCGTTATCGCTTCGGCTTCCTTCAGGTATGCAAAAGCCTGGTCGGCATCCCTGGTTTGCCAGTAAACCAGTCGCGCCAGAAGTATTCGGGAGTTAGCGTCTCTTTCGTCATTGGATACCCTGAGCTTCAGCTCGTCGATTGCTCGGGAAAAGTCCCCCGCTCTAAGAGCCATTCGGACATACCACGCACTTGTAACCCGGGGGTTTGTTTCAATCTGCTGGAGAACCTTCTCGGCATCCGAAAAGCGGCCTTGTCTTTCGAGAAGGCTCACCAAGGTATCTGCGATATCAGTCGCCGAAGGATTCCTGTTGAGCGCCTGCCGGCATGTATCTTCGACACGCCTGAAATCCTCCAGCTTCTCATACATGTTCACCAGGAGCAATGCCGGTGACGACCACTCAGGGTCTGAATTAATGCAGTATTGAAGCGCGTTGGTAATATCCGGCTGCTTTGAACGCCAGTCCTCGGACGACAGCCACAACGACGCTTGATAAAAGCGCCATAAAAGCCCGCTTTCACCCTCGGCCTCGCGCAATTCCCTGACCAGTTTTTCGGCCCTGGCTTGGTCTTCTTGGACCTCGCGGATACTCAGAAGCAGCGAGCGAGCGCTGACTTCCTGCTCATCTTGCGCTGCAACCTCATTTAGAAGACCTATTCCCGCGGCCCTGTCCCCATGCAAAAGTTCCACCAAGGCAAGCCTTATCGATAAAGACCGCTTTTCCCACTGGCCGATTACGGCATCCAGCCCTTGTTTGAGGCAATTGCGGCCTGTTTCATAGTCGGCTTTTGCCACATAAAGGCCCGACAAAGAAAGCCAGGGCTCGGCAACCTCGGGATGACGCTCGCAGGAAATCTGGCAGACGCTGAGCGCATCAGCCATACGTTTGTTTCTGTAATAGTGCCTGACAAGCTGCATCTCAGCCCTTAGCGGTTCCTGACACTCTTCAATGGCCAGCTTCAGCTCCCTTTCGGCCTTGTCAGGCTGTTCAAGATAAACATCGATGATAGCCTGCAATATGCGAATATCAACTCGCTCAGGATGCTCCTTGCGCAATTCTGTCAATTCGACTGACAGCTCTTCAAGCCTTGCCGTGTTTATTTTGTAACTTTGTTCGGACGCCAGGTAAATGCTCGCCTCAATGCGAAGCAGTCTGATGACAATGTCCGTGGGATCCAGAGGCTCCGCCAGTCGCACGGTTTGAAATGCCCTGTTCCAGTCTCGCAGCTTGAGGTACTCTTTTGCCAGCTGCAGCGTCATTTCCGGGTCTCGTGGTTGAAAACGAAGATATTTTATCAGGGCGCTGACTGCCCGTCTGGTCTGGTCTGTTCGACTGTAAGCCTCTGCCAATAGCTGCCACAGTTCGGGACGCGAGGCATCATCCACAATGGCCGGTTGAAGAACATCTATGACAACATAAGGTCTTTCCTCGGCTTTCGCCACCAGGGCCTGCAGGTAGGCGAGCCTCAGCCTGGGCGCTGCGGCCCCTTCCTGGGAATATATGGTGTCAAGATACTCGTCCAGACAGCGCCGCGCCTCCAAAACCTTGCTTTCGGCAATATAAAGCCCGATAGAAGTCGGGAGAACCTGGACCCTATGCCTTCTTTCTTTCATCACTTTCAGCGCTTCATCGGCCAGAGACGCACCTTCGGTTGTGGCCTTCCTCCGTATCGCCAGCTCCGAAGCGAAGAGAAATCTTGCTACGGTCCAGTCATCTATGTCTAAGAAGTGTTCCTCCAGTATTTCCTGCGTGAGATTCTCAGCAGCCCGCAGCTCGGCGGCAGCCCGGTCAAGCTCGCCGTGTGCCATCCATTCTGCACCTAAGAACAGGCGAATTCGGGGATTGTCTGTTCCAAGCTCGTCGGCTGCCTCGAGATCTTTGCGGGCAAGTGCCAGCCTGTCTTTCTCCGCCATGCCGGGAATGTCCGGCGTTGCGCGGTAAAACCCTGCACGATACACCAATGCCTCAACAGATTCCGGGGCGTAGTCTATAGCTTTGTTAAGCCATTCGAGGGCTTTAGTTTTTGCCCCGGGGGAATCATCTCCGGCTGAGATTTTGCTCATCTTTAGACAAGCTCGCACATACTCGATATGCTTATCGGGAAGCGTCTCGAGCTCCTCTATAAATTTCAGAAGCGTCTGTCGAGCTTCGTCCGTTTTGTTCAGCTGGATTAAAGCATCAGCCAGCCACAGAGGTGCGTTTCGGTCATTCGGGATAAGCTCAAGCCGCTTGCGGGCAATGTGGGCAAGCTCCTCGAAATTGCCTGTACCGAGATAAAGCATAGCGAGCTTCTCGTATGCGACCTCGTCGAGGGGGTCAAGCTGCATGACACGACGATACGCCGCGATTGCTCCAATGACAGCATTGCCGTCGAGCGGGCGGATGGACAGCCTTGCTTTGGCATACTTCTTGAGGATTTCGATGTCATCGGGATTTCTGCCGAGGTACTCTCTGAGGTTTCTGTATGCAGCCGGCCAGTCCTCGTCTTCAAAAGCAGCTTCCCCCGCTCTTAAAGATATTTCCGAGAGAATGTTTCTTCGGATGTGACGAGCGGCAAATAAGGACGTTCCAATTGACACCGTAACAACTATCAGAACTATTAGCACCTTTACGTTAATCTTCGCACATCTGTTCCAATCAAACATGACACACCTCCTCTGGAATATAATTGACTTACCGTTTATTGACATGTTACTGGTATTTAAATCTAATCTGATTGAAGATGATTTGAACAGCTTCTCAAAGACAATATTTTGTACAGAAAAGCTGCAAAATACTCCTTATACCAAATTTAGTTAATGATTGCCGACCCGCTGCAACGCATTTCGGCGAGCTGCCTGATTTTGTCATTCCTGCGAAAGGGTCTGTTGAAAAAGTCCAAGAGCAACGTTTTGAGATTGCCGCGCGATTTGTCAAATCGTTCGCAATGACCTGAAAACGCCTTTCGTGTCATTGCGAGGAGCGTTGCGACGAAGCAATCTCGACTTTTTCAACAAGCCCGGAAGGAAGCAGGAATCCAGGCTCTCTCAATCTAATATAAATTCAAACCTTTCGGCAATTTCTAACTGCAATTGGTATAAATACTCTTTATCCGGCACGTATGCTATGCAAAGCATATTCAAGCCGGCTATGTGCGAAGATTACCCCCACAGAAGCCCCCGAGTTTTTTCAAAGGAACTCCACTACTAATACAGAAAGAAACAGGAACCGTTAGGACAAATGTACAATTTCTCCATACCTGTTGTTTGATTCAATACCCCCCAATGTATTAACCCATAAAAACTAAGACAGGTTAACTGCTGAACACTCCTCCGCGAAAATCAATACCTGCGGCAAAGCCCCTTTAACGTGGCTTCCCCTGCAAGTATTTCACAATACATGATTGCCTGCTACAAGGCTCTCATGCATACTTACGCAATTTCCAGCCGGCTACACCCAGGCCGAGCATCCCAAGCAGGACGGCTCCCGGAACAGGAACAGCCCGGATTTCGATCACACTGTCATTGAAGTCCCTATCGCTGCCGCTTCCACACTTAATAGTCTGGTCATCCCAGCGCAACAGCCAGACTGTCCAGCTACCCTGACCGGGCAGGCCGGTGACTTTGTAGGTGAGCATGTGATCCACGTCGTCCGGATTGTCAACCGCGTAGGAACTGTTCACGGTGGTACCCTGGCGGCCCCAGGTCCAATCGAGGCCAGTAAGGTCAGGTGATGCCTGGCCAGTCTGATCATACCCCTGGTTGACGCTGAAGAGATAGTTCCAGGTTTCGTAGATACCGTTGTCATCACTGTCAGTGTTATAGCCGAAATTTTGCGCGTAACTGGCATACCTCGCCTTGGCGTAAATCTTGGTGGCTCCGTCGTCCCAGATCTGGTCTGTAGCCTCGAACGCGGGCCCCGACACCACGTTCATGTTAACTCCGATATACGTAGGGACTGAACTTAGCGAGTCGACCATACGTGTCAGCGTGATCGCTCCATTAGAATAGTCCCGGCCGTTGCCCTGAAGGGTAAAGCTACCCCCGTAGAGATTATCTGCTATGCCCGGAAAGTTCTGCTCACCGGAACTACCTATCGGGGTGTAAAAATCCGCTTGTGCCACCTGGGAAGCAAGCAATACTGTTGCAATAAAAACTAATTTTCTCATTAAGAATCTCCTCGACGGTGTCAATTAACCCATCGAACTAAGACCCCTCGCGTCTTCCTGTCGGAAGACAGGAGCGGGGGCTGATACCTCTCCTTTGCGAAGTGCGAAGAGCAATACCTGCGGCGAAGCCCCTCTAAAGGGGCTTCGCCAGCAAGTCTTATCACTTAGTTCACATGATTGCCTGCAATGAGGCTCTTATGCATACTTACGCAATTTCCAGCCAGCTACACCCAGGCCGAGAATTCCAAGAATCACAGCAGCGGGGACAGGCACCAGCGAGACGTGAAACGTATCGCTATCGCCCTGGATCCCTTGATCAAGCTTAACCCTGAAGCCGATGTCCTGTATGGTAGTAAGATCATTCACCACACCGAGCACAGAGATGTTTGCAGAACCACCATAAGCTCCCAATGACACGAACCCGCTGGAGTGGTCCACAACATTACCAACATTATCCAAGTCTGTGTAGAACAACTGAACCCACCAACCGCGGTCATTGTCATTCTGCACGTACGACTGATAACCAGTCCAGGATCCGGATAGTCCAGCATTACCATTAGCGGAGATCTGCAGTGTCACGAAAGTATCATCTCCAGGACCAGTGTAGCCATCCGTTATATTGGCTTTGAAGACGACATCTCCCGACATCGGGAACTTACTGCCGTAAACATTGTCGTCCTGAGTCACGGTTAGTCCGCCGGTCATGTAATCGCCGCCGCCCGACACAATCGCGGCGGTCGTGAACTTCAGTGCGGTAGCCGTGTCCAGGGTGTACATACCCGCGGACGCTTGCCCTGCAAGCAAACAAACCACCAAAACCACTAATAATATACGTTTCATCGTTTATCCTTTCATAACATGTCAATGTAAAAACTTCTTCGTTATATCAAGTAAGATACTCAATCCGATGATTGCTCCCACACCTATAACAGAGGGAGACAATCTTTTCTTATGACATGTTAGGAGGTCCTCGGGCTGCGAGGACAGTTGGCGTGAATTGTGATTTCCGCCACAGGGACGTAATGGTCCCCAGGCGGTATTGTGGAAGAGAATCCTCCACCATACAGGCCGGCTGAATAAAACAAAAAGCCGGTACCGGGCAGAGAGATTCCGGTGTTACAGCATAGCTATGGCCTATCTGGAACGGTCCGCCGTTGTGGTACCATTCCGGGACAAAGCCAAAGGATAGTTTTTTCACCCAGGGGGCGGTTCTGCACAAACCCAGGCCTATCAAAGCACAAAGACATAAACTGAAGCTGCCCGTTCCATCCGTCAAGATTTGCGGCTGTTGCATCTCAGAGGTTTGGCTGATATCCGCACTTGCCCCGGGTAAAAACTCGATAGAGCACGAATACAGCTAAGCGAAGCCGGGGAAATTAGATGGGCTTGACAAATCCGTGTACCGGACACCTGTCCCTCTGCAATCGTAAAGTAATTGCCGACGTCCAGCATCCAACTGGGACACCGGCACCATATCGGCATATACGGCTGCCGCTACGACCAGCCCCCCAATAATCGCTGTGATAAATCTCCTACCGTCGATCATCGACCCATCACTCCAGAATTATGTATTTTTTAATAAATACCAAGATTTCCTATCGATGTCAAGAATATTTTTTACAAAAAATATATTTTTTTCACCGCCCATTCCAAAAAAATGGGCACCTTCGCCTGTAACTATTTTGTTTATAAGAAGTTATATTCTATCAATCAACGCCGACTATTCGGCTCTATACATATTGTTTTCTTTTCTTCGTCCGTGTCTCGCCGGCCGAGGCGGCTGGTTTGGCTTGCGTTCTTACCTGGGCCTGTTGTGGAGCAGGCTCAGGAACTTTCAGCTTATCCATAAGCCAAAGCTCGCCGAACATAAGTAAAACGGCAGCCGGCATCATGGCCAGACCGGCAAAATCATGGAAGAATTTCTCCGCCGCTTCAGTGCTTACAAGCAGAAACAGCACCGCCGTCACGCAGAGTCTCAAAATATTGCACATCACAGCGACAGGAATACTCGACAAAAGCAGGACTGCTTTCTGTCGGTGCGAGCGTTTCACCATATACGCCATAAATGCTGCGACAATAACGAACGCCGTAAGCATTCGCAGGCCGCTGCAGGCCTCCGCTACCGCCATAGGGACCTTTTCGTTCAGCATAACGACATTTCCCTGCTGGCTGACTCTGACACCAAACGCCTCCAAAAGAAATACCGAACCCGTTGTTGCCATATTCTGCAACGGTCCGCTGATTAGATTGTGAACGCGCCCGGGAAGAGGGACCATGAGAAACAGGAACAGCAGAATCCACAGGACACGCCGAAATACCTGCCAACCGGCCACCATGAGAACGAGGCCTGCCACCGTCAGCACCAGCGCGTACCGCTCTGGTGAGGAACGGAAGGATAACAGCCCATAGGTCCGAGCGATCTGTGCCAATAGGAGAAGGGCTATCCCTCCCCACCAGCACGGCCTCAGCAGGCATCTTCTAAGCGTTTTTCTCTCACGCCAGACAAGGAAAAGTGCGATCAGCGGAACGAGCTGGCCCGCAGAGTAGTCGTCGTTGCCCTGCCATGCATTGAGAAGGTCCGCCATTACTGGCCAATATGACCACGCTGTGATGGCCAGCAGTAGCAGTACGGCTAAAATCAGTCCGCGACTGTTGTGCCGCACTTGGTCTGCGGCGCAGATTCTCAGAGCACGTTTGCCACGAACACGATGGTTGTTGACTGCTCTCATTAACGGCTGCCCCCCTCTTTCAGCGCACGGGGCGAGTCTACGTTCTGATCCTTTTGGATGTGCTCGAACAAATCGACTATCAATGACGCGGAATCGACTGCAAAGTCGGAGACGATTCTTACCGTTGAATCGGTAGTCAGAGTCCTTTCTGCCTGCGCAGCGATCTGTACTTGGGCGATACAGTTGACCATATTTGAGCCGCGTAGTACTCGATATCTTAACTGCGAACGGTTGTCGTAAAACTGCCCGTCGGCCATGTAGTAGTAAAGAACCGTCTTCTTCTCACGGTCTAACTGGGCGCCACGAGAGAATTGAATAATCCTGCACGCCAGCTTCGTCCCATCGCCTATCGGCAGCTCCACGAAGCGCTGATCCATAAGTGTGTAACCGCTCCCGACGTTACAGACTTCGGGTGCGTGGCCAACCATGGAGGCCCCCGTGACTCCGGACGCAGCGATAAACAACATGATGGATTCCACGCCGTTGTCACGCGAATACCGACGATTGATACTCGCCTCGGCATGTATCTTATCCAAAATGGCTTCGACTTCATACAACTGGAGATCCTCGCCCGTCCAATCCCCAATCTGCATAGGGAATCGTTGCAACGCGGCAGAATCTATTGGAGTCTTGCTTAAGGGGGCTGATAGTCGTGCTGCTAGAACTCGATACGTCAAACCAAGGATGAGTATCATAAAACCGGCTGTGATCGCAGCAGCAACAACCGGTCTACGATTCAGATTTTCATTTGTCATTCGGAAAGCCTTTACCAACAAGAAATATTTTACTTTCGGGAATACCTTCACGAATAAGATTGTCTACACCGCTTTGCTCAGTACAGAAAAGGAGATCACTTATAGTGTCTGTTAGGACACGGTTAATTTCTTCGGGCATTGAGTGGTCGAAGCTCCGCAGGCCTGCTTCCACGTGAACGAGTTTTACCCCAAGTTTTACGGGTCTTGATAATTGCATCCAAGTATTTCCTCGCAAGCTTATCATGATCATAACGCTTCATTACATATTTGTGCCCAGCCTGGCCAAATTCGCGGCAAAGCTCACGGTCGTCTGCGAGCCTCTCGAGCGCTGCCACCAGCTGCTCAGCACTTTCCGGTTCGATGCATATTCCTGCTCTTGCCGAATTCACCATATCTGCAGCGCAACCTTCAACACCTAGTACGATCGGCTTTGCCATGGCGGCTGCCTCGAAGATTTTGGAAGGCAATACGGTTTTAAACAGTTCTGTTTTTCTAAGATGGACAAGGCAAGAATCAACAGTTGAGAGGAAAGAGGGTATCATTTTCCTGTCCTGTCTTCCAATAAAAATAATGATGTCCTCCAGACCTTCGTTAGCCGTTTGTTCCCGCAGTTGGTCTTTTACTGCGCCGTCGCCTACTAACATGAACCTTACATCATTTCTTTTCTTATCCTTTAATATCTTTGCTGCTCTAAGGACGACATCAAGGCCGCAAGCCATCCCTATAGTACCAACGTAGCCGCAGATAAAATGACCATCAAGATTGTAGCGTTGTCTGATCTTCTTATCTGCCTCGCAAGGGTGGAAACCGTCACGGTCGACTCCGTTGGTGATCACGGAAATATCTTTAGCCCGCACACCTTTTTCAATTAATTTCTGCTTGTAGCCTTCGCCGACCGTTACTATGTGCTGGGACGCTGCGTACATTTTCTTCTCCAACCACTCGAACAAGCGGAGCAGCCATCTGTTGCGCATTGCCCCCACGGCCACGATGGACTCAGGCCAGATATCACGGATTTCCAAGATGAAAGGAACGCGCCGCAGGCGGCTGGATATCATGCCAGCCCAGCCACAGAAGAATTGTGGCGAGGTTGCAATAATCACATCTGGCTTTTTTGCAAATGGTACCGCCAACGTTGCTGAAAACATATATGATAAGTAGTTTAGAATTCTCTTTGCAGTTCCTTTATTTGCAGTGATATATGTCCAGACTCGGGTAGTCCTGATGCCATCGATAATCTCTGTCTGCACCATATGGTTCTTGTAACCGTCATAAACAATCCCATTGGGAACATTTGGCACACAGGTAATCACCTGCACTTCATGCCCGTCTTTCACCCAGCGTTTGCACAACTCATAGACCCTATACGCCGGCGCATTACCTTCAGGTTGAAAATAATGTGTGAAAAAAAGAATTCTCATGGAACCCACCTCCTCAGGATTTAGGTGATAACAGGGAACTGAATTGATAAAATCGTAGACTGCCAAAGCCGAGCAGGCCGAATTCCCCTTATACCCCTTTTATAACAGTAGAAATGTTAACATCATTACCGAATGCGTGATATGCCAAAGCCTTATTTTCAAGTTTCTTACCGAACTCCGGGCAGTAAAAGGAATCTTCAATCGACAATCTACCATTGCCGGAAAAGATAATTCTGAAATTACCCTCAGGATAAGTTACCCAAGCAGTACTGGCTTTTATTTGGTCAATTTTACAGTTTGGATGAAAGTGAAGTCTTGATACCACACTTTGTGGTTTGGAAGCAGTAATTATGTCTTTAATAATAAGTTTACCCGATTTGTTCCAGTTAAACTCGCGGTAATGTACGGGACTGCCCTTGAGTCTCTTATAACCATCGTGCCAAGCGCTCAGCTCAAAGCCCTCCTGGGTGGGCTTCCAGCTGACATTATACGGCCGTCCACGCCGGGCGACCCTAAAAGCAGCCCACATTTCACACTGGTCCTGGCCTGCAATCTCAACGGTATTGTGAGCTTTTGTTGATCGGCAGTATCGCCGCATTGGGCTTACTTCGTAGTCATGTACCCCACTGTCAACAATGACGCGATATCCCTTCAGAGACAACTCAAATGAGAACATATCTGCGTGTGCATGGCCGGGAATGTAATCCGGACCAATCCGAGCGGCGTCACAAATTATGTATGTTCCTTCGTCATCCCTGAAACCATAATAGCCCGCTTCGGGGAGAGCAAAAGGCCCCTTCGTGATATTGCATAGATCACTATTATTGCTGTTAAGCAAGTTACGAACATAGGACTCTAACTGACTTGGAGGGTTGTATATACCGAAGGCGCTATCGTTAAGAAGGGCTATCCGGCTATCCGGATGTGTCAGGTGTCCAAGGGCAGCAATCATCTTGCCAAGTGGTTTCTTTACCAGGTCATCCAGTTGCTGATTGCCGGTGTTAATCAGCATTGCGAGCAGATATGTAATGCGACAATGATACATTGGAGACCGTTCGAAATGCATACCGTCACCAAGTATCTGTTCTGGAATTTCTCTCTCCAGGATACTTTTGCCCAATTGGAGCCACCTTTCTGCTGCGCGTCCAGAAAAACAGCTTCCAACAAAAGCAAGAACTGCTCCGCTTTCAAACAGATGGTTCCCCAGCAAATGTCTTTCAAGATGCTTCGCAAGCCACTCTGTCTGAATAAAGATACTGCTCCAAAGTTTCTTGAGAAAAAAGGTGTCGGCTTCAGTTTGTTTGCAATATTTGCTGAAAAACACACTGCATAAATTCATCAAGCGCAGCGAAGTTGGATATGGCTCCCAGCCGAGCTGTTTTCGACGAAGCGGATAATTCTCTATCCAATCCAAAACAAGTGTTCTTCATTTGCTATAATCTAAACTCCAAAGATACTCGAAATAATGCAGATTATATTGCCATAGTTTCGGTAAATCATTACGAGGCCAATCAGGTGGCCAGCCAATATCTTGTTTGCTATTTAAGAAAGAGAACTGACCGGTCAGTATGTCTAAAGGAGAATTATTTTGAGGTCCTGGCGCCAGGAAATCCTGCTTGGGGTTCCATCTAGATCCACTAAATTCAGGTACCGGCTGCGAGTAAAACTTTTCTGGATTTTCAAATAGGGGACTTAACTTATTTCGGACCCGGCCTTCGATCTGCTGACACTGAAGACGCCGTATTGTGCGCAGCGCTCTCATCAAATGCATGTTAAACCCGCAATAATTTCAAAAAGTATTCTGGGTCCTCTTTGAAAAGCAACCTAAGATATTCCCCCTCATTTCTGCAAACAGGTTGCTAGAATTAATCAGACGCTCGTAGCCAACCCCGAGCATGAATGCCGGCATGCAAAAGGTCAGGTAGTTAGGACAGCACTCGAGAAGCACGAGCTTGCGTTCTACAAAACCTGCAGCCTGTAACTGCCGGCGGATATCCGACACAGAGTTCAAACGATAGAAGGTTGGAAAGGTATCCGCTCGATCACGACCTCTTAGGCGGTTATACCATTTGTGAAAATGGTGTGGCGTGAGGAGTGAGGCTAAGCTTACATAGTGCCACTTGTTAGGTGTCAGGAAAATAAAGTAACCGCCGGGTTTAAGAATGCGGTACATCTCCCTTAAGAATTCTTCTGGTTTTTCGATGTGCTCCAAAACATAACGGCTGAACACAACATCAAAATAGCTATCCTCTATAGGGATGTCCGTGACATCTGCTCGGATACCCCTATGCAAGAGCGGATTAGCCTCCACGCGTGGATCGCGGTCAATACCAATAAGGTCAGCAACGCGGTTTTTTAGCTCATACGGGAAAAGATTACCTACCCCAGCACCCACATCTAAGACCCGGGAGTCGGGGTCAACTACATCGTAGATCATCTGGCGGAGCGCTTCATCATTATCAAACTGGTCTGGATGGTACCAGCGTCTTTTTGCATTGTCTACACTCATGTGGGAGAGTCCTTCAAGGTGCGAATTTCGTCCTCCTTCAGAAGAATAGTTTTGCTGGTTTGGGCTGACTTTATAGCCGCAAAAGTAGCTTTAGTCACGTTTGCTAACTGGTCAAATGGAATTAGTGGTTCGCCGCCCCGGCGGCTAAGCGACTAACGAAAGCGGCAGTCTCACGTGTGTAGACTCTTCATAATGACGGTCTGAGCCCCGAGTTTCCGTTGGTTATATCGGAAGACCTTTTTTCCTGCTGGCGAAGCTCCTTGACCTTACAGCATATCTGGTATTCCTCAAAAGTCTGTAGCATGCAATACGTCAACCCGGGCCTGCCATCTAAAAACCCGGCCTTCAGAAGATACATATAGATAAATATGAGAATAGGGCGACACGGCATTCTGAAAGAGAGACGCTTTAAGGCTTGTCTCCTCTTTACCGGGTCACGGCTAATCAATCCCGACCAATCGATTCGACCATGCTGCAATTCTTTTATTGTTTCTTCTGCTTCATATGTGCTTGTCTTGTTCATCTTTCCAAACCAAGCCCCAAAGCCCTTACTTAAGGTATAGTGTACAAAGTCGCATTTCAAATATCCTGTTGGCCCATCTATTATTGCAACCGGATTAGCTCCTCTCTCCCAGCGTATTTTGTTGGGTTTCCAAAGCTTTGCAAACCAGCAATTATATACATTTCCATGTTTCAGCCATTTGCCAAACAGCATGTTTTTTCGCCTAAGGTAGAATGCAACCTCAGGTCGTGACGGATCGGACGTTACGGCTTGTATTTCCTCGGCCAGCTCTGGTGGAGTACCTTCATCAGCATCTACGTACCAAACCCACTCGTGCTTGAAATCAATGTTCTCTACCGCCCAGTTCTGATTGTTGGCCCGACCATCGTATTTGCGCTGATAGAATCTCGCACCCGCCGACCGAGCAATCTCCTCGGTGCGGTCTGTACTGTGAGAATCCAGCACTACAATATCATCCGACCACTTTACGCTTTGTAAACATCGCGGCAGATTGTCTTCTTCATTTAACGTTTGAATAAATACTGAGACAGACATAAATATATCCTCCAATCTACTAAATCTTGCATCCGTTGTCCGCGATTTCAAATCTCCTGTTCGACGAATTGTGTGTTAATGTCAAACCCAGAATGAACCACGAATACGCGTCCAGAGGAGTCCCAAAAGACAGCAACCAATTCTCACTTAGACATTGCACAAGTCCAAAAGCCAGTAGTGACAGTCCCAGAGTTGCGTAGGGATCCTTTCGCTTCAACAACGTGCCACCAACCAATAGCAGCAAGATAATAAACAGCATGCCCCCCGGCCACCCATAAGACTGAAATACGGACAGAAAAGCATTATGCATGTTCAACTGAGGAACGTATGTGCTGCTTTGGGTGGATATTTCCCCTCCAAATTTGGCGAGGGGGCCTTTGCCAAATATATTTGTGATGGAAAGATTGCGTACACCCGGCTTCCAGTATTCTGTTCTATCTTGAAGAATATCCTCAAGGTCACCGGTTACCCTTAGATACTCCTTGGCACGACCAGTGTCTATTCCTGGCTGAGTTAGCCAGATGGAGGAGATGACCAAAGATAGAAGAAGAAGGCCGAGAATTGCTCGTGCCCTACGCCGCGGTATAGCGGCGGCACCACTGCGCATGGCAGCATACAGACACATGATCATCCCAATCGGAGTCCCTAACATATCGGTTCTTGTCCGTGTTAACACCAGGCATAATATCGCAATTGAAAATAATGCCCAATATGCCCACACTTTTTTAGATCGTGTGTGCAAAATGCTCCAAAACAACAGCAGACAAGTCAAGCCAAACATCTGGCCGGCAACGATAGCATCGCAATACAACCCATTGAATCTCAATTGAGAGATCGCCTGAGAACGTGACCAAGAAGAACCAAGCATAAACGAAGCCACGCTGCCAACAGCCATGAAGCCTAAAGGTACCAGCGCGATGTCGATATAACGCTCCCTGGAAATACCTCTCACCAAGTCGGCACCGCTTACACATAACAGATAGACCATGCCTGCAAATACCAGAAGAAACGCAAAATTGCCCAACCAGTTCTCCTGGGCAACGCATGATAGGATACCCACAAACAGCAGACCGGCCAGACATGCCTTTACTTGCAAGGGTAACTCTCTGTTGTCATGGCATGTCCCTCGCTGGGAACGTTTCCAGACAGTAAAGAGCAGACCTAAAATCACTGTGGCAACGACCAGCGCCATTTGCACTCGCCAAACATACCTGTCCAAGGTGAATAGGCACGATCTCCCCACCAGCCCGTAGAAAAGCAGACAATATATGAGCACCGTACCGAACGTCACCCTGCGCCTGATGGGTGATGCAAAACTTTTGGCCTTGTTTACGGCAGCAATTTTAGCGTTATCTCGAAACGCAAGTGTTAACATACGGAACAGCCTCGCTAAAAGCATCTACCATGCAATAGTTTTTTCCAGTTTTGGTCGATTTGAAACACCACGAGCTATTCTTTTTTGCTTTTTATGCATATGGACTTGTACAGGTCGAGAGTCTGCTTACCAATCACCTCAATAGAAAAGTGGGTACGCATTTTTTCACTGGCAGCATCACCAATGGCACGACGAATATGCGGATTATCCATAAGATGCTCAAGATATGACCGAAACAGCTTCTTATCTCCGACTGCGGTAACGTACCCGGTCTTGCCGTGCTCCATCTCATCACGAATTCCAACCACATCATACGCCACTACGGGCAGTCCTGTTGACATCATCTCTAAAACGGCTTTTGGTGTTATTTCTGAGAGGGACGGGAAAACACCTATGTCACACTTTGCATATAATTCGGGAAGTGCCTTCCATGGTACCCTGCCCGGTTGTTTCACGTAATCGGTAAGCCCCATAGATATAATTTTGCTCCGGACGCTTTCTTCCAGGGAGCCACCACCCGCAAGTAACAGCTCAAATCGCCTGCCGGCAAGCGCTAATTCTTTACATAGACCAAGGAAAGCAATATGTCCTTTGACTGGTTCCAATCTTGCCGGGTATATGAGCCGTATGATATGATGGTTAGACTTGCACGGTCTCGCCACATAACGAAATATGTTCGTATTGACTCCATTTGGTATGAAAGCCGTTCTGTCGGCCATCCCCGGTATTCGGCTGAGTTTATCGCGGTGTGATTGCGAACAGGAAATAATCCAGGGTTTTTCACGCAGTATAAGCGCAATACGTTTCACCGCGCCAAAACCTATCCATCCTTCAGAGCGCCTGTCTGTCATAACGATACGGTGTTTTTGCCTGTTAATTCTACAGGCCTGTGTAATATCATATAGCTCTCGAAAACCCTGACACTGTATAACGTCCACTGAATTCTCAGACAGCCACCTTGCCAATGAGCGTTTTGCATTTCTAAAGCCGTTCCAACGGTCGAAGAATTCAGGCAATTCTACAATGTTCAGATTATAATCTTTCGCTTCCTGTATTGTGCCGGGGTCATATTCTTGTCCGGAAGTTGCCAGATATACGCAGGCGCCGGCCTTATGTAGTCCATAGGCATACTGCAACCACACAGCATGTATTCCATGGCCAGCCCATTCGCACGTATAAAGAACTTTCACGGTGCCCTTCCGCATTGAATTAGTGACGTTCATAATATAACCTCAATTTGCCGACAAATAGATACATTACCCACTGTCAAAACAACAACATCCACTTCAAACTCCTACTTATAGATTAGCATCCACCGATTGGGTCAGACGATTAATATTGGTAATAAGTGTCCCGGCGACCACAGCAAATGTACAAGGAACAATCTTCATAGTCCACCGAACGATCCGAACGGGGACAACCGGTTGTCTCACAAAACTAGGCACATTCACGCCGTCTCGCAGATCGGGAATTCTGTCTCTCATGACGAACTTACCGTGGAAGCCAAAGCTGATATATTTTCTATTAATTCCGAGTGTAATGTGCTCATATCAACGCCATTATAAAAATTTAGGGAATTTTCTCTGAATTTTCCATAGTCTTTATCTAATTGCCTTAGAGCAGATACGATTTTATCTACAGAGGAAAAATCTACGCATAAACCTGCCTGCGCAGCCCCGACAGTTGAGAATAGGCCACTAACATCATTACATAACATAGGCAACCCAAACATAGAATACTCAAACATCTTATTAGGCGCGCAAAAAATATGATTCAACCTCGAATAATCATAAGCCAAAAATCCTATATCAGCAATTTCAGTTATACTTAAATGAAATGGAGCAGGTATATAATCGATATAATAAAGCTCAGGCAATATTTTTTTTAATACTTTCACGTATTCATTTTTTCCCCCCATCAATACAAAAAAGAACTTATCAGGCATTTTTTGAACCGCTGTAACTACCTTATCAATTTGTCTAATTTTACTAATCGCACCCTGATACAATACAATCTTTCTACCGTTGGCGCTTTTTTTTATTTCTTTAGATATATCAAATAGATTTTCGGTATCATATTTATCTATATTTAATTCTTTTAGTTTTTTAAATAATACTGTTGTTTTATTCGGTAAAATAAAAGGTGTTTTTGCCAATTGGAACCACTGCCTATAGATTTGAGCTCGATTGCGTTCTGGTACAATGTTCAAGGTAGAATTTAGCATAAACTTTTTAATAATTAGTTTAAAGAATAAGCTATGATCATATAACTCATGCACGGAAAATATATACTTAATTTTTTTGCAAATGCTTGCGTTATATAAGCTAAGTGCGGTAGATGCACCTGAAAGCCAGAATATATCGCTGGAACGATTGAGCTCATTCATTTTTTGTATAGCAAAACCCCTGAAGCGTCGGTTATTATTAACAGTGGTTAACAGATGCTTCCCTCTAATAATTTTGCCCATTAAATGAAACAGTACACCATAGTTTTTATTCATTAATTCTCTTATATCATCTTCGATAAAAGTAGATATTACAGAAATGCGATGCCCCATTTCCGATAAAATAAAAATCGAATTTAATATTGGAGGTATTGATTCAATATCATTGCGGCAAACAAAAACTATATGTTTAGAAATCATCACATCACATCATTCTATATTGAAATCGAATCGACAATCTTCGGAGCAAATATTATCCGAGCGGCTTCAGGAGTGAATGCGCTAATGCTTACCCGCCTTTACTGCTAAATATTTGCTATTCAATAAGTGCCTCATTCCGTCGTAAGAATGCCACATTTCCTGGGAGGTTTACCATCCTGCAACACCTCTTTCAGTCTCCGAATCGGCCGGTATGCATCCTGTTGAATCTCTGGGATACGCTCAGGCAGATAGGCGCGTATCCTCTCCTGCTGCTGTATCATTAACCTTACATTTTCCAAGGTATGGTTAGATCGAAACTCATTCAACGGGAGAACCCAATCCTGGTTTCCATATACATACTGGCACATGCCATCAGCCTTACGACTATAAGAAACAAGTATCGTCGGAACATGCGCAGCGAGTGCATTGATTGCACAATGCATTCGCGCCGCTATAACCAGGTCGCATTTGACTAATTCCTTTTTCGTGCCGACAAATCCTATGTCATTGTTTAAAAGTGTGACTGCTTCCTGATATTCAGGCTCAATCGCTTGCTTTAATCTGCGGAGATATCGTAAATCATCATCTCCCTCCATAAAATCACAAACCACATGTGGAATGAGTACAATACGCGCATTGAGTGCTTTGATAAGCACTTGTATAGTCCTCGCCTGAATATGAACGGATTCTTCCAGGGAATAGCCGGCATGTCGAACCGATAGTGGGCTGAGGTTAATGCCGATGGTTGGATCCTTGCGCTGCGAGGTGTAATCTGCCATAATCTCGGGTGCAACGACATAGGCTGGATCGGCGCATGGAATCACATTGTTCATGACTCCCAGCGTCTGCAAGTAGTCCACTGTTGCAGTCTCACGCGCGGTGATCAGGCTGATGTTCTTAAGATGTTTTGTGAAGACCCTTTCCGTTTCCGGATTCTGGGAGAAGGGACCCACGGAAGCGCCCCATAACACGTATGGGACGCCTCTTGCCTCGCACGCGTCGCCAAAACGCAGGAACCCTCGATTACCCGCTCCGTTGGACCTGATTGTGTAAATGTCACCGCCGATAGACAACACTGCACCGTATCCATTGGCAATCACAGGGGGGTCACTAATGGGATACCATGAAATACCGGCCATACTCAGCAACTTGCGCAGAACGTTTCGCGGCGAATACCGGGCAATGCGCTTTCGCCGAATGATTTCGACGTTGCAGCCGCTCAGCCTTGCCCGGTCATCTTCGGGCCTGCGGGATGCATAGACAATCTTGGCGTCCGGCCATTGTTCGTGCAGCATGCGTTCGGTGCCGCGGACAATCGCCTCGCAGCCATAATTATAGACACCGTGTATGCCAATCAAAAGGAATCTCGGAGATTTCATTTTTTCCCGTTTATGTGCTATGGGCCAAGATTTTTCCGAATCGTGTCTTACACCTTTTTGACAATGACGCTATCCTGACCGTATTAGTGAACATGATCTGCACAAGGAGAAGGTCTATGAGAGTTAACCAGAACACAAATCGGCCATACTTGCGTCCATAGTTAGCCCAGGCCTTCTTGCTCCTCTTCTGAGCGCGTCGCTGTAACAACCAAGTGACTTTCTCCACAGCCGTCGGCTTAGCTCTTCCTGTGTCATCTGGCGCGCGCATTCCACGGCGCGTATAGATCAGTTCTCGTTTACGCCTGACATGCCCTCGCTGACCTGCTATTACTTGTTCCGCGCTAATATTTTCAATACATATTTCGCCCTTGCTTAGACCTTGTTGGAACAATTTATTGATCTCTTTGTTTCTTATCACAAGCAGTGAGGTTCCTCTGGGATTATCGGAATAAGCAGGCAACCATGCATCCATAAAACATGCATCAGCCGTTTCAGCAAAAACATCCATACAATAGTTGCAGGAGTTTTGACGAAAATATGCATTCTTGCCGAGATAATAAGGTAACCCATGATACGGTATTTCCTTGCCGTACCCCCGATTATCGGTTCCGCGGAACCGATAATCAGATGGTGGTCCACCATCTGATTTTCGGCGATACTCTATGTTAACAATATATTTTCGGTCCACACCGCTTTTGGAAAGCAGCATTTCCGTATAGAAGGTATTTTGGTACATTCCACACGCCAATCCAAACACGAAAGGTATGTGTTTTCGCAAACGGGCAACATTGCGAATAGCCGCACACAAACAAGGAACCCCAACGATGCCCCAGCGGTCTTCCCTGTTAGAGACAATCTCTTTAATAACGTTTGAAATCTCAACGGGGTGATAGATACTTCCTGAAGACTTTCGCAATTCATCAACAGTTGAAGCAGAGTAAAACTCAAAAAATCCTTTGTCACGATTCTTGGCAATTCTAATCACCGCCACACGTGTTACAAGGCCTCCTCTGAGAAGTTCTTCCAGACACCACGTTGCCAGCCCACCTGAAGAGCTTGCTCTGCGCAGTGTTTCATCTCTCCTGTATCCAACAAAGGAGTCCGTGTGCCAGCCAATATCCTCATCGTACTTCGCGTCGGAAACGAAACTGAATAATTCAGTGTTTCTCTCGCGTGGATTATGAAATCCTTGCGAAAAAGGACAGATGTCAAGGCAAAGATGGCAATTGTCCGCACAGCGTGCTGCGTCGAGACACGGCGCAAGATCACCGTTTCCCTGAATCTCCATTGAAAGAGCATCTGAAGGGCACAGACCAGCGCACACACCACAACTGCAACAAATCTCTTTCTGCACCACTTTTCGAACCACATTATCCATTGGCCGTTTGCTCCACTGCGCTGATAACCGGTTTGGCGATCCTGGTGAAAGCAATTCCTGCAAGCACAAGACACGGCACAAACGAAATAGCGCGAAAGCGTAACGGCACGTTGGCAATATTCAGGAATAGCAAACCGAGGAGGACGCCCCATATAAGGGCCGATTCAAGAGAAAGAAGCGTCCCTTTAGGAACGAGCTTTCGGGAATAGTACAGGGGAACAAGAATCAACGTATTCAATACATAAGCAATGACGAATGACGCCGCTAAGCCCGGGGCTTTCCACCGTACGAAGAACACGGCGCAGCCAATCAGGATAATCGCCCAAAAGGCGTTACTGAAAAAACCCCACCAAAGGAGGCTGTTAGCTGCGAGGACTCGGGTCAGACCGGCCTTGAACGTCATGACCGAAGTACAAAACACCACAAGAGAAAAAGTTACCGTGAAACTGCGCGTGTTAAAATCGGAGCCGAATAGCGCCTGAGCTATTTCAGGAAAACAGAGTAGTGGTATGGCGGCAGTTACCCCAAGAATCCACGATGAGAGAATATTCACGGTTCCAAGTTTGTCGGATATATGTTGCCCTGCATTGGAGACCATGGACAGCAAAGGGGCGTTCAACATCCCACTGGCAAAGAACACCAGGTTCTGGAAGACGAGGGCGGCAGTGAATATCCCCATTTCACCATAGCCGTCCGGCTGGTTAACCAGCATCGCGTTGCAGGCCCATCTGACCGGTCCGACAAGAACACCAGCTAATGCTGCCGGAAGACTGAATTTCCACAGAACGGAGCGTTCACGGCTGCAATCCCTGAAGGTGAAAGGAACCTTGTATCTGCGTGCTTCTTTGCGCAAAGCCAGATGGTTAAGCAGCCAGTTGATGCCGAGATTGATTGCTAACGCCCAGACTGCTCCGGTGAGGCCGCCGAGATACGCTCCGCCGACAAGAACAGGAAATGAGATCAGGCCGACGAATAGGTTTACATAGGCGATGGTCTTAAAGGCCTCAAAGCCCGACAGAGCGCCGGTCTGCGCTCCGTTGAGAGCGTTGATAAACAGTTTCAAAGCGCCAATCCGCAGTACGCCAGCTAAGTGCGGGGCGTTTATGGTATGCTCTGCGAGCCATGGGGCAAATATGAATAATCCTAATGCCATCAGGCCGCCGGTGGCCATGGCGACCAGCCAGGAGAGACTGATGATCCGTCCGGCGCGCTCAGGGTCACTGCTGCGAAATTCGGCAACGTGCTTGGTGGCCGTCAAGCCAAGGCCGAATCCGGCGAAGACTCCGAACATGCCGACGGTGGATTGTATGATTCCCAGTTCGCCGTAGCCTGTCTTACTTAACATTCGGGCAACTAAAACCCAGGCGGCAAGCATCAGGCTACGCGAGATGACAGCCCCGGCCATTGACCAGAACACGCCTTTTGCCAGCCGGTATCCTGTCTTAGAGGCTTCCACACGCTTCAGGATAGGATGCAGAAAGTCAGGACAGAAGGTATATATTGCCTTTTTGACGCCGATATTTAGCATATATGATTGTCCTTGATAGCCTGGACTATCCTTTCACATGCTTTCCCGTCGCCATAGGGATTCACGGCATTGGCCATAGCGTTGCAAGCCTTGTCGTTGGTTAGAAGTGTGGATACATTATCAATGATCATCCTTCTGTCAGTTCCGACAAGCTTTACCGTTCCGGCATCGACCGCTTCGGGGCGTTCGGTGGTATCGCGCATCACGAGGACCGGTTTGCCGAGACTGGGCGCTTCTTCCTGGACGCCGCCCGAATCGGTTAGAAGCAATTTGGCCCGATTCATTAGTGCGACAAACGGCAGATAGCTGAGCGGTTCGATTAGATAGATATTTCTGTGGCCTGATAAAATATCGAATACCGGCTTTCTAACATTCGGATTTAGATGGACTGGATACACGAACGCGGTGTCAGGAAACCGCTTCGATAGTTCTGAGATCGCCTCGCAGATATTCCGGAAACCATCTCCAAAGTTTTCTCGCCTATGGGCAGTTATCAGCACAAGGGATCGCTGGCTGTCGCCATTGAGTAAATGGCTCGACAGGCCCGGAATCGGGGGAGGGTTCCTGCGAACCTTTTCCACGGCGATATGCAAGGCGTCGATCACCGTATTCCCGGTGACGAAGATGCGGTCCTCTGGAACACCCTCTTTGAGGAGGTTCTCCTTCGCCCACTGCGTTGGGGCAAAATGCAGGTCCGCGATCCGACTGGTTATCACGCGGTTGATTTCCTCCGGGAAAGGTGAGAACTTGTTCTGCGTCCGCAGACCGGCCTCTACATGACCAACAGGAATTCTGTTATAGAAGGCCGCCAATGCCGCACAAAACGTTGTTGTGGTATCGCCCTGGACGATAACCATATCCGGTTTGTGATGAGATAGATATTTATCAATTGACACAATTGCCCTTGAAGTAAGAGATGAAAGACTCTGGTTCTGCTGCATAAGGGCAAGATCGACGTCAGGAACTACATCAAAGACTTCCAAAACCTGATCCAACATTTTCCTATGCTGAGCAGTTACACAGACATGTGGCTCAAAATCCGGACGCTCTTTCATGGCTAAGATCAACGGACAAAGCTTTATCCCTTCTGGACGGGTACCAAAAATAAATGAGATTTTTTTCATGAAGATATTTAAGCTTTTACGGAATAATAAGATGCGAAAGGCGCAGCGATATTGCTTAGCTGTTAACCGTTAGCATCCAGCATTCAGCGTTTAGTCTTTAGCAACGTTATTTTGACAGAGGCCTGCCCCTTCGACAGGCTCAGGGCAGGCCCTGAGCGAAGCCGAACGGGATATACAGGATGAACAGGATTACCCCGCCCATCCTGTAATCCCCTCGTAGCTTTTACAGCACCACCATAGCAGTGTTGCTGGGCTCGCCGTCACCCGCTTTGTTGACTGCGATGATGCGGTATTCGAGCTCCTTGCCGCGGGGCTGCTCGACCAGCGTGGCTTCGCTGATAACCGCGGTAGCAGCCTCTTCCCAGAGTCCTGCAGGCCGCTCGCGTCTCATTACTTTGTAAGCTGCCGGTGCGCCGCCGTCGATAGGCGCTTTCCAGTCTAAGAATACCCAGCCCTCACCCTGCTTCGGAGCTTCCAGCAGCCGTGCCTGGCCTGGAGGGTCTAATGGTGTGTGTTCTTTGCGTCCGGCCCAGCCGATGAGCTTTAATTTGTCATCATCGAAATCGACGGTGTTCTCGGCGTAGCGGATATCGCTTTTCATTGCGTCCGCCAAATCCTCGAGGGCCTCATCCTTGGCGGTTGTGGCCTCTTCAGCCGCTGCCTGGGCTGCGATAGCGGCGTTTCTGGCGGTGGTATAAGCGCTGATCAGCGCTGTTAATTCCGCCGGCGCTACCGGTGGCGATGGATAGACGTTAGGTAAGCCCGCGGCACTCGTAAGGCCGCTTACCATTGCCTGGGCTAATGTTACGATCTCTGCTTCTGTTCTTGGGAATCTTGCCATTTCTGTAAACTCCTTAAAAAATAGGTTAAATGTTCAAAGACCAACTATGGATTCACCATGAAGGGCACGAAGACTTCAATTCCATCTAACTTCTTTGTTGACAGATGGTTAAGCAGCTTCCTATGGCCCTTACAATCCGACGATGCAAGCGTGCAATGCGATAATGTAAGATTACAACACCACGATGCAAGCTTCCAATACCTCAATGTAACGCTGCAATGGCTCGATGTAAACTTCATTTACGATAGATTAGACTTCATTTGACCCGGATGAGGTTCACATTGAGACGATGTAACCTTACAATGCAATAATATGACTTTGCAAAGCCATATATGAGGCTTACATCAAATCAAATCACACTTACTGAGACTCAATGTAAACATGCAATAAAACGATGTCAGTTTAATCTAACACATTGCCAGTTATAATATCCCGATGTAAACTTCCCGTGCTGCACTTTATTTCAAGAAAAAAATTCATTTCTCTCAATGTGGTCACAATCTTTATAGTAATAAATTTATCCGGCCAGATTGGCGGCGCTGTATTCCTCCAACAGTTGGTATATCAGATTGACTTCTTTGACTCACTATAATATTATGACTCATTGGTTCTGCTATAATGATAACCGTATCCGTATTTTTCGTGACTGCTTGAACCAATGAAGACAGTCCCCAAGAGGCGTCCCCCAGCAGAACCAAGATGGGCAAGAGCACTGATTACGTTCGCGCGACGCGATACAAGCTCTCGCTCAACCATAATGGTGCCATCTACCTTGTTTGAAAGTATTGTTGTATCCGCCAGCGTCAGAATAGGGGAACTATCCAGCAATATGTACTTGTACTGCTCACGCAGTTGGCCAATACAGGTCTCGAAAGCTCCGTTAGCTATTTCCTCAAACACCGCACCGTCATCGTCTCGATTTCCAGCAGGCATAATACTCAGGCCTGATGTTTCCGTCGGGAAAATGTGCCAGGTGGCTATGGATCTGCAACGCAGAGATTCCATGAAGCCAGACTTATCGGGGAGGTTGAATCGCTTCGTCAGAGTCATCTTTTGGAAGTCCGCATCTATCATGAGGACCTTCTTACCTGCCTGAGCAAGACTCTTACCCAACATCATCGTGAAGGTCGTCTTGCCTGTCCCCGTATCGGCGCTGGTAACCAGTACAGTGGTGCAGCCCTGACCATCCAGCCGCGACAATAATGCCGTACGCACAAACCGGATGGATTCGATCATGGCAGGACTGAATTCGTCGTCTGATGATTTTCTGGTACGGGTCGCAGGTATGTACCCAAGAAACGGAACTTGCATTGGATGGGGCATGTCCTTAGGAGTATAAATGGCCTGATTCCTGCTGGCCCTTAGGAATGCCGCACCACCGCCCATACCCAAGCCAAGAACCAGCGCCATGGCAGTGAACGAAATTCGACGGTCATTGTAAGGCTGGGAGGATACGGAGGCCTGCGTCAACACCTCGATTGAACCGGGGACATTGCGCTCCATATTCTTCTGGTCCAGACGCTGCCGAACCGCGTCAAACAACTCACGCTTGTGCAGCAGTGCGTTGTTCTCCTTCTCGAGTAATTGGGCGCTTTCGAAAAGCCCTTCAAACTCTGCCTGCTGTTTCTCGAGCTCTGCAAGCACAAGCTTCTCCTCTTGTTTTGTCCGGGCCAGCTGATACTCCAGAGATATTAACCTTTCTTCGGCACTGAGCTCATTGGCATTGGTGATTGTTATTGGCACTCCAGCCTCATTTTTCGGCCGGTCGCGCCACTGCTCATCCAGTTGCGTCTCTCGCAGTCGAAGCAATTCCTCCGCGAACTTCAAGTTGTGCGCCGCCCGAATCATATCCGGATGGTTGGGAGTGAGCGAGCTGTTTTCAATATTGTGTCGAGCAGTTTTCACGTCAATATCCAGCCTCCTCCATTCCGCATCCTCATAGTATTTTGGTTGCTTTTCCGTCCTGCCAGGCACATTATTGCTGTCATCGGTAATGGCCTGCTTCATCAAGTCTTCCAATTCCTTCCTCTCCCATTCCGATACAGCAATACTCTGTTGCAGCTCGCTGAGACGGGCTTGTGTCGCATCCAGACGAACCCTCTTGCCGGAGACAAGTTCCTGCGGCGTGCCCGTGCCGAGCGATCTTCGAAGCTCGGCAGAGATCTTCTCCCGGCCCAGGATTTCGTTTTCCAAAGATTTGTACTGGTCTACCAGTTGGCGATAGAGCTCGTCCTTAGTCGCATCAGACATTTCCCAAATGTATTTTACATACTGGTCCAAAACAGTATCCACAATAAGCTTGGCATCTTTGGCGCTGGAGTCCATAAAGGTGACGTCAATTATCTCGGTTCCGCGTCGAGGCTGGACTGAAAGGTCATCCCTTAGCCTTTCCATGGGGGGGGCAGCTGGGTTTCCGCTCAGCCGCTGCACAAACAGTTTCGGAGGCTTCTTGTACCACTGTGTCTCCCGGAATTCCTGCTGATCCAACGCACGTTGAAGGACTACTAAACTCCTCATAATAGAGACCTGGGTGTTCACGAATGAATCATATAAGGGAATCATTCCGCTATCCTCTGTCCGGAAGACCAGATACGGGATAATAGGCCGAACTCGCACTTCCGCCCCGGCTCGGTACTTAGGAACTACCTGTGTCCAGATGACGGCGATTGCAGGAACGGCCGTTAGGACGAAAACCGCCAGAATCGTCCATTTGAAACGAAGCATCGATTCAATCATATCGTTCGCCGGCGGGACGGCTTGTGTGGGTCCCCCCGTCCCCATAAACTGATTAGGCAGTAATGTCGCATCGGCTACCGATATCGGCTTTTTGGCACTATGTATGATTTCTGTGGGCTGCATCCCTTCGTAGGGCCTGCTGGAATCGTCCCTTGCTTGCACTATCGGATCTGGACCGAGCTGGCGACTTTCTCCTGCCGAGTTCGTATTGCGTTTGGTTTTATCTTCCATATTATCCAATCTTACCTCCCCTCTAATCAGCTTGTTCTGTTTCTGTTAGGGTATCTATATCTCATGCCTTGTGAAAGTTCACTATACAACTTATGCCGCCTATATTGAGGTCATTGTTTTCTTTAGTGATTGTACGAAACCAGTTTTACAAGTCTGAGCTTTCCCGGTTTTAAAGCGTCCAGCCCGGCTGAACTCTCGCCTGTGCGGTCTGTGCCGCTGTATGTTGTGCCCTGGACCATAACCGATTTAATTCGGGAAGTGGTTTCCGGGCCGGTGTTTTGACCCTGCAGAGAAAGCTGCTTTTCATTTATGGCTTCCGCCCAGCTAAATTGGCTCACGAACCTTTGTGCCATTTCAGCCATAGTGCTGAAAGAATAATGCTGGCATAACCACCTCAGCTTAACTATGGTACTTTTCAGGTTCACATAGCATTTAAACCGCCGCCGCAAGCCAAGGGGCAATCGAGGCTGATGAAGGTCGATTTCTCTGGGGTGGATATACACCACCAGCGGCCGGCCCCGGGCATGGACTTTTTTAATGCCCCAACAAATTAAGCTTTTACTGGCCAGTCGCAAATAACCGCCTCCGAAAAACTTCAAACATGAACGCCGGACAAAGTATTTGTCTTTTCCAGCGACTGGGATTCGCCACCAGGCGAAACAGAAACTCGGTACCCGTCTGACGAAATATCCACGGTGCTCTTTTAGCTTTGCCGCTGATGATGTCAAAGGCACCACCGACGCCCATACACAAAGGCGCGTTTATTCGGGGATGATTCTCGCTGATCCACAATTCCTGTTTGGGCGAACCCATGGCGACGAAAACCAACTCTGCTTTGCTGTCATTGATTTGCTTTACTACTTCATCTCCGTTGCCGAAGTAGCCGTGCTGTCGGCCTACTGTCCTTAAACCGGGATACAACGCCTCCAATTTATGATAGGTTTGCTCGTTCGAATCGGGACTTGCACCCAGCAGAAAAACCTGCCAGCCTGAACCGGCAGCCCTGTCGATCAGCCCCATAAAAAGTTCCACTCCGGTGCATCGTCGGATGGATTTTCCATAAATTATCCAGGCCGCTAAGCATATACCTATCCCATCGCAAATTCCAATATCGGCATTTCCTAGAATGTTTTCTATTACCGGATCGTAAAGCGCCCTGTAAACCTTCTCCGGATTGAGAGCAACACAGAAAGTCTTCTTGCGGGCTGTAATCCTGCTGGCGATACAATCTACGGCCTGGCTGTAAGAATCAAAAGGAATCACTGGGATTCCCATTATGTCAAGCGGTGTGGGAATATGTGCCGGTCTCTTCAAAGTCTTTGTATTTGTCATTGTCATAATGAGGGTCATTCCTTTTCTTTAATCGTGGATCGGCGTGTCGTGTCGGCACCTTGGTCCAATGCTTCAGCTTCTTCCTCCTGCTCCGGCGGCGGGAACTCGTCCATCAGCCGGGCCAGCAACATAGCCTGCCGGCCGCTTAGTTCCAGGTAGCCATCTACCCAAATACGTGCCCTTATCTCCCGTTCTGATGCCCCTTTTCCATGAAGCGGCAAGATAAGCTTTACTGTTTTGTCAGTTGTGAATATGTCCTCCGGCACATTCCATAAACAGGTACGTACGTAATGGCCGTTGCAGTGTCTCCACAACCCAATACTTTGAAAATGCATTTTTTTGGCCATGATGCACACCACCTCCCACCATTCATGGAAAGACCTGGATTCACGCATCCTCACTTGAGCATTTTCAAAAATATGCATTTCTAACCTTGCTTCACGCGCAATGGCCCAGTTACGTTTTATGGCCATCAGTATTCCGCGATAACGCCTGCCGTGCAGGCATGCGAACATTGAAAACAACAATAGTAGCCCACCCACCAGCAGTCCTACCGACCACTCGCTTTCCGCGGTTAACATAAACATCCCAATACTGGCGCCTATGGCTGTCACCGCATAAATAATTATAACCACGGTGCGATGATTCAAGCCAAGATCCAACAGACGGTGATGCAAGTGGTTCCGGTCGGGAGCGAACATCGAACGCCGCTCAAGAATGCGGCGACCAACGACGACAAAGCCCGTATCGAGAATCGGCACACCCATTACCAGAAATGGAATCGCCAGCCCTACTAATGTGGAAGTCTTCGTCTGGCATACGAGGCTGCCGGCTCCTATCATAAAACCGAGGAACATGGAGCCGCCGTCGCCCATGAAAATCTTAGCGGGATAGAAGTTAAAGAACAGAAAGCCCGTCACACCGCCCAGCAGCGCCAGCATCAACACCGCCATAGCTGCCTGACCGCTCCAAAGAGCCAGAAGTACAATTGAACTGCACACAATGACCGCTATCCCGGCAGCAAGACCGTCCAGCCCGTCAATTACGTTAATACATACCGTAATCATCACTATCCAAAATACGGTAAGCGGCCAAGCCGCCCAACCAGTTTCAAGTTTAAACCACGTCCCCACAGAAATGGAACGTATTGTTGCCCCCGAAGCACAGATTGCCAGCGAGGCCGCGATAAGGCATAACAGTTTGATGCGGCCTCGTAGAGAACGCAGATCATCAATCAAGCCCACCGTAAACATGAAACTGGCCCCTGCCAGTAGTACGATGAATTCCGTCCGCGCCTCACGAAATGACCGACCGATGTTGTTATTCAGGAAAAACACGGGCAGCACCAGGGCAAATGTCGATACCACAAAAACAATTCCGCCTATACGCGGGATGGGATTTTGGTGCACCTTGCGCGGGCCGGGAGCATCGACCAGACGATACCTCTTAGCTAATCGCGAAACAATCGGCACGAGAAACATCGCCAACAGCACCGTCCCGAAGTAAACTGTCAAATATGTTTTCACTTGCTAATCAATCCGTTTTTCTTTTGACGGCATGGATTTTTAACCGTCGGCCCTTAGAGAAGCCAATAGACTACTATCGTGGGAATCCGTACCACGCCAAGCCTCCAGTCGCAACAATTACTCTCAACAAAGACATTATGTCCTCGAAAGTCAGTCTTCTCATAGATCAGCTATTTGCGCTCAGTTGCATTCTCCTATCATGCCCCCTTCGAGGTTTGATATGACGCACAGGAGTGTTCAGACATCCCAAGCATCCTCACAATCCTTTCGACAACAGCTGTGGCGCAGACTCCGTCCCCGTGGGTTGCATTAGAAAATTTGTATAATCCCCTACAAAGCAACAACCTATGCGTGCCTCTGGACATACTTTTTCAACCACAGGCGGTCTAAATTCTTGCAAAGTTCTTTGCAAAAAAGGTGCTTTTTTGGCTCAATGCCTCCGCCGTGCACACATTTGCAATGGAACTATACATTATATTTCGCGCGCACTTAGTACCCCAGGACACGCAAAGTGCCCTTTTTTAAACAATAATCGGGGCGTCCGTGCTTTTCGGTGGGAAATACCTCATATAGAAGGATATTTTTCACCACCACATCTCCATCACTTCGTCTATTTGAAGAATATTCAGATAATTATATAGATTATTCTTTGAAAATGCAATTGTTTTTTTAAAGTTTTTTTCAAGCGTAAATCGACTTGTTCAGAAGAAAATTGAGTACGCTCGCAATTGAAAAAACGTGTGCGATTTAGCGTTTTCTCCATAAGGACAGATAGTCATAAATGTTTGCACGTTTTACGTGGGGTTTTCATATTTAGCCCGCCGATTTACTCTGCGGGTTTTGTTTAGCCGTCGCCGCCACAGCTATGTAACACGCAATACAAGAATGTCATTCCAGGCGAAAAAAGCCTTTAGAAAATATGGAATGACCGGCCCCCCGCGATTGTAAACGTCATCATAAGCCGATAAAGCCTACGCGACAAGGTGGTATGTAGCCACCGTTAATCGCGGATTATCCCTTAGGGACAGAGCCGCCCTCCCTCTTGCTTTCGCAAGAAAGCGCGGGGTAAAGGAGCCGGTCATGACTAATTGTTTCACATACGTAGCAATGGACACACACAAAAAACAGCATAAAGCTGCATTCTTCGCCGCACACCTGCCGAATTTACAGCCCTGGATTTTGATGGAGATGGACTTTGTTGTCTTATGCCAATTCGTCCAGCCAGAACTGCCTCATATTCGGTTTCTGTCCGTCAGGTCACGGCTTTGCTACACGCTTCCTTAGAACCCTGCCTCACGGCAACGCTCTTGCGTTTCGCTAACACTTCACCTCCATCAGGTTGTGTAGAGGACTTACACCTCCAAGTTGCCGAACATGCTCGGCACACAAGAAAAGGTCTGTTCCCTTGGAGCGGCAGCTACTAATTAAGGCAGCCCTTTGTACCGGTATGCGGCGTGGTGAGTTACTCAATACAACTACGAATTGGTTTGCCAACGGGCTCTCAGAATATGAGGTTTTGTACTTGGCAGGGCATGCTTGTTTCTCAACGACCCACACACTTTATTTGGCTGCTCGAGTGGATTTAATCGAGCGTGGCAGGGCGGCGAGCACCAATGCTACGGCGGCCATTTCTGTTTCAAATCTGTTGCAGCCCCCTTCTGAATGTCTCGACCTCGAAAAATATCTCTCGTAAGCGCTTATTATAAGATGGCTTACAACTGGGCCCGCAAGGATTCGAACCTTGGACCAATGGATTATGAGTCCACTGCTCTACCGCTGAGCTACGAGCCCTGAGTTCCATATAATATATATTAGATTCCCGAGATGCTGCAATATTTTTTTGCCGCCCAACTTTAATCGGTGAAATTTATTTTTTGACGGAAAGGTCCGCACAAACGAGCTCTTCGTCATTTCTAACATAGATGTGTTTGTACGCAAAGGCCGGATGTGACCAACAAACTCCGCCACGCAGATTCAGCTGTCTTTTTGTAGGTTCGATGAGTTTAGCTCTGCTGATTTCATGGAATCCTTCCGGTGAGAGCTTGCTGATAATCAATTCCCCACGCTCATTGAACATCCATATTTTGTCTTCATTTCGTACCATGTGAATATTGGACCAGCGGTCTTTGGGGACAGCATCGAGACTTTCCCAGATGCGGTCGCCGGTCTTCATATCAAGACAGCGAAGCTCACCGTAACTATCCACGCCATAAATGTAGTCACCTTGAAGGACAGGGGTGGATATACAGCAATGAAGACCATCGGTATTTTTTTCATTAAGGCCCTTGCGGCGCCATATTTCTTCCACAGAGAGCTTGTTGAGATTGACTTTGAGCAAAAGCGAACCGTCATAAAAGCTGCTAACGAAAAGATATTGCTTCTGGAAAACAGGCGTAGCAATGCTGATGACCTCATGAGATGGCGCAAACGGGTGCTGCCAGCAGAGCTTTCCGCTAAGAGGGTCAAGTCCGACAATTCTCTCACCGGTCAGGCAAACCAGCACACGTTTATCTGTTTGTTCAATGATAATGGGCGCCGAGTACGAAGCCGAGTCGTTCAGAGCCCGCCATTTTTCCCCTCCCGTAATTTTATCAAACGCAACCAGACATGCGCCATCTTTACCACCGATTTGTACTATAACCAGACCGTTTTCCACCAACGGTGAAGCGGCTATGCCCCAAATGGGCATCCTGATTTTATATTCGGTGTATAAATCTTTACTCCAGAGGACATCTCCTTTTGACGCGTCCAAACAGAACAGATGTCCCATAGTCCCGAGTGAATAGGTACGATTGTCGTTAATGGTAACTGCAGCGCGTGGGCCATTAGGGTAGCCGACTTTTGTGTATTTACATTCATAGGCATAAGACCAGACTCCTTCTCCGGTCATTGCGTCAAAACAATGGATGCGCTCGACCTCAGATGGTGAAGTTAAGCGGTCTGTAACATAAACCCGGCCTTTGGCAACGGTGGGTCCACTGTAGCCATTTGCAATTTTAGTACGCCAGCGGATTGGCAATTGCCGGCCTTCAAATTTTTGAACAATACCTTTTTCCCGCCATACGCCGTCCCGATTGGGACCTCGCCACTGAGGCCAATCCGCAGCGATAGCCTGAATGTGAAACAGCAGCCCGATTATAATTGCGAATATTGATTTTTCACGCAGGATCATATATTAACCTCACTGAAAAATTGGGTTTGATTGGCTTTGTTTTTTTGGGAGTGCGAAAAAGCAGTTTTTTCCATAATCATTTGTTAGACAGAGAATTACGTTCATTTTAGTTTTTTGAAAATTGGGTTTGTTTTGCATAAAATAATCAAAATTTTCGTCGATTTCTCCCCTGATTAACCTGTTTTTTTCATTAAAAGCAGTTTCTGGAATTTGTATTAACCACGGATTGACGGGAATGAACGTGGATTTGCACTTCGACATTCGATATTGCCTGTTCGATATTTGATATGTATTACTGTGATTCTAAGCCATTAGTTTTATGTATATTATATCATATTATAAGTTAAACATCAAGTAAATTTTAACCACGGATTTCACGGATTGCACAGATTTACCAAGTGAAATACCGGCTGCGGATAGTCAAATGACTACGAGCTTTTTCACACTCCGGCCGGTGAAAGATTGGGAAACTAACCATAGTCAAATGACTACGAGCTTTTTCATATTACAAAGATAGATTCTTGATATTGAATACTCGATTCTTGATTCTTGATACTGGATACCGGTTGCTTGATATTAGATTCTGGATGCTGGATTCTCCCGCCGTCGCTATCCTCCTTCGCCAAGGCTGCTAAGGAACCGGCTACTAAGGAACCAGCTACCTGTCTCGACGGGGTCGAGCCACGGCGGGTGGCGAACGAGTGATGTTCGAATTTCGTATTGCGTATTGCGTATCGCGTATCTCGAAGCACTAAGCACTAAATCCGAAGCTCTAAACAAGCTTGTCCTGAGCATCGTCGAATGGATCCAAACCTCAAATGACAAAAGAGAGCAAACACGAGCCGAAGGCCCGCCGGTTTTCACTGTAAGGCGTCCCTTAGGGAGAACATTAGGATTTTGTCAGAAAATGCTCCTGACACCTTTTCCCCTTGGGTTACACAAATTTTTTAACCACGGATTTCACGGATTGCACAGATTTACCAAGTGAAATACCAGCTGCGGATAGTCAAATGACTACGGGCTTTTTCATGCTCCGTCCAGCGAAAGGCCGTGAAATAAACCATAGTCAAATGACTACGAGCTTTTTCGCGCTCCGGCCAGTGAAAGGTTGGGAAACGAACCATAGTCAAATGACTACGAGCTTTTTCATGCTACAAAGGTGGATGCTGGATTCTCGATACTCGATACTGGATGCTTGATGCTGGATACTCGATGTTCGTTTTTATTAGGGACAATCACCGTTTTTGCGTACTGTCCCCAGCCATTAACTCGTGCTACGTAGCGAACTGCTTCGCAGAGTAGCATTTGCGTTCAGGCCGTTGCTTAGCGGTATCTCTTTCATTATTCTCTTACCTCTGCTCAGTCAGGTATTTAGGGTGCGATATTTCGCACCACTTTGATTATATCGATTCGTTCTCCTACTTACTCGCAATACAGAATACGCACCACGCAATGCGAAAAAAATTGTGCCGGCAAAGTCGAGGCCAATTCAATGTATAACGCCCAGGCTCCTGTGCGCCGCTTTAGCGGTCTGTACCAATCGCATGTTAGATTGCCTTCGTTCACTTTGAGAGAATCTCAGCTAGCGCCTCGGCAAGTTCACTGATTGATTTTTCCGGTGAAAGAAGAGCGATCTTATCCGCCAACGGCGGGCTGTATTGTAAAACATCTTGCTTAGTGACGTTATGCCAAATTGGCAAAATTACTTTTTCACCATCAATTTCCCGAGCGACTAGCCCATTCAACTCGTATTGCGGCCAGTTCTTGGCGAAAAACGCTTTAGAAAGAACAACGATTCCGTAAGCTGAGACGGCGAGCCCCTTATCGATCGATTCTCGCAAACTGTCGCCGACCTTCAATTCAAACTCATCGTACCAAATGTTGAATCCCATATCGGTGAGTTTCTCAGCTAAAGGACGGACAAGATCATTTTTATCCTCACTTGCGTGGCTAATAAAAGCGTCATACCCAACGCTTTCCGGTGCGTTAGGATTTTGTCGCGCAATCATACGCAGCAAGATACCTTGATGAAGTGAATAGGCGACATCGTGACTAGGAATTGTCTTTTTATCGTAGAGATTAATCGGCGATGACCCACCGACTACCCACCATTCTGGGTACTCATCGTCAGTTGTTTTAACAGAAAAAACGGCGTCCTCACGACCGAATAAGATGAAGCTTTCGATGAATTCTACGTCGGTCACCTTAGTGTCCGCTTCTATCTCGACGTATTCCCAGACTCTTTGCTTTAATTCTTCAATGTTAAGCGGCAAACCTTGCCTCCATTCGTAATTGTAAATCTGACATAATAATATACAACACGATTCAGCCCGTGAGATAAGCAAAGCCGTCATCTCACGGGTTAAAAACTGATTTTATGCTACCATTATGTTAATATCAACAAGAAATCTGGCTTGAAGCCGACTGTTCTAAAAACAAAGAACAGATGATAACGGTGCGATCTAAGAGGCTGCGTTTCACGCGGTCCAGTCGAGCGACTGGTTAGCCATTATGCGTTTGTTGTTCAATAGAGGGTTATGCTCCTTGTTTTGGTTCCTGGCGTTCTTGAGCAATTTTTGATTTTTCTGATAAAGCCTTTACAGATATAAATAGGAGAGCTAAACCTGCTGTAGCAATATGTATGTTAAAACCTGTCATCTTCTGCAAAAGTGACGGTTTAAAGGCGCACATAAGAAGTGCTAATGAAGTTGGTATTGCACTACCTGCAAATACACGTACTAGGACGTCTTCGAGCTTAAGTTTGATGTTTTTGCTACGTTGGTATGCAACAACACAAATGAAAGTGAGAATAGCGCAACTAACAGAAGCCTGATTCAGGTATTGAAGCATATTACTCATGATCTCCCTCCCTTATTGATCTAGATCTCCCAAAGTAGAATCCTATTAAGAGCCCGCCAATAGGGGCAAGGAGATAAATAATAAGATCGTAAAAGATAGTCTCATCAGAGGTAAAAAGACTCAATAAAACAGTGAAAAGACTGGTAAGAAGAATTACACCTCCTGCAATTGCGGAAATAAGGACTGTGGGTACACTTATCTTTACGCGAACAGGCCGAGTCAAGGTAATGTGTATTCCATCTCTTTCTCCTCGGTCTTTGTATGTCTTTTGTTTATCTGTGTTAGGCATTCAGTTCTCCTTCTGGCCAACATAATAATATACAACACATACTGATAGTACCGGCTACGTATTGTAAATCGGACTACGGTGGATAAACGTTAGATTTTGGTGGGCTGAAGCCCACCCTACATTATAAATATACATCATCCTGCTTGTGCATTTCCGCTGCTGTGGTTTCTAATTATATTTGTTTCGGCAAAAACTGCAAGGCTGAATTTCCGGCTAAAGAAATCTGGGGACATCTTACTTATTTCTCCCCTTCATTGAGTTCTTTTCGTATCTCGCATAGGATTCTCCAAACAGATGCGTCAATCCTTCGGCTCCGGCCCCCCCCTTCGCTAAAGCTACGGAGGGCAGGCAGGGCTTCGGTTAATTCAGGACGGCATCCGTGAGCTTTATATTAGCACAGGTGAGTCTGTTTGTCAACAAGAATAAGGGTGGGGCGAGCCCAATTCAAATGATTAATGATGATTGATTATTGTTGGTTTTGAGATTGCCGCGCTTCGCTCGCAATGACAAAAGGATGAGAGGATATGAGATTGCCGCGCTTCGCTCGCAATGACAAAAGGATGAGAGAGTATGAGATTGCCGCGCTTCGCTCGCAATGACAAAAGGATGAGAGAGTATGAGATTGCCGCGCTTCGCTCGCAATGACAAAAGGATGAGAGGGTATAAGATTGCCGCAGTCGCCTCCGGCTCCTTCGCAATGACGTTCTTTGCATATTTTCTTTTGCATACATCCTGAGAATCAGGTCAGGTGCTCGCAATGACAGGAACTCAAAGTATGTCATTTCGAACGCAGTGAAGCCGCCGGGATGGCTTGCGCCACAATCTTCAAATCATACAAGTCTTTCCAACCCGGATTGGTGCTTTCTATTAACGCAATCTTTATGGCTGTGGAGGTAATTCCAACGGCGGAAATGTCATATCCTGGGCCTTGTTTACCCAGGTGGGGTCTCCATACACTCCTGCCTTGCTGTAATCGAACGGCTTAAACCCGGTCTTTAGGGCAGGACTATTCGGCTTCAGCTGAAAGTCAAAATTCTCCGCATCAACAAACATCGGGTCCGCTACAATCGAGCCTGCATCGTGTCCTTTCTGCTGCCATTCTGTAAATGTCATGCCGGCGGGTCTCACTTCTTGGCCGGAAGCGTTCCAATAGCAATTATTTTGCATTTCGACTTTGACTTTCGTCCAGGGGCCGGACAGCAATGGGCCAGTATTCCAATAGACGATGTTATTTTCGAAGGTAAAAGACAAATGCTCCTCCACCCGCGTGGCCTGGATTTGGTGCAGCTCACTGAAAGCTAATATATTGTTGCGAATCACATTTTCCCTGCCGTAGTGCTGGTGGAAGCCGCCGGTCTTGGTATTATATACCAGATTATTTTCCATAACGATACCCGTGCTGCCCTCATCGGTGTAAAGTCCCCAGCCGCCGTAGGAATACGAATAAATATCGTGAAAAATATTATTGCTGACGACAGTCCCTTCCGAAGGCCCGAGCGTATAAATACCGCCCATATCGCTCAGCACGCCCCAGCCGATATGGTGCACATGATTGAAACTGATGTTATTGCTTTTTGCTAAGCTCTCAGCGTACCCCCACCGCCAGCCGACCGAAAGACCCGTATAGAAAAGGTCGCCGATGTCGTTGTGCGTAACAGTATTGTCGCCGCTTTGCCCAATCCACACGCCCACTGCGGAGGTGTATATCCTGCCGCCTGAGCGGATAATATTATTGTCAACCGTAATATGACTCGTCCGGGATGCCTGGTCGGGACGAATGCTTCCTTCGCCGATTCGCACGCCTCCAGCGCCTAAGTCGTAAAGGTAGCAGTGCTCAAGCCGACAGTTACGACAACCTTGGCGAAACCACACGCCGTACGTCGCGATGTGGCTTATTTCGCAATCCTCCACAGCTATATTATGCGCCCCGTCGGCCATTATGGCGGCTTCTATAACGTATGCAGCCTGAAACGGCGCATACCCACTTGCCGGCAGCAGCAATTGGTTGTGGTGAAAAGTCAGACCTTTCAATTTGATATGTTCAACAAACTGTTCCGCTTCGGGCTTTCCTTCGAAGATAACGAATTTCTGAATCACCGGTGCCACAACATCAGCCTTAGACATATCTTCATCGGGAAGGGGCTTATAGTACAGCGTGCCGTTGCGGGCAAGAAACCATTCACCGGGTGCATCCAGAGCGGCATTGAAATTCTCCAGGTGAAAAGGCGTATTCTTCGGCCAGCCGGAGTAACTCTTGAGCTTCTCCCCCACAGTAATAATTGTATTGGCTGTCGTGTCAATCTCCGTCAAAAACCGGCGGGTGATACACCACTTATGATAGGCCACTAAAGTAACATCGCGAAGCTCCCGGCTGTCAAGATTTCGCAGAGGCACAAGAGTATCCGGACTTACCTGTGTAGCTCGTCGATATTTGTCCTGACTTCCATCGAGGGGAACTTCAGAAGTTTCACCCATATAGTGATAGAACTTATTCGGCGTGCGGGCACGAACTGCCCGACGACCGGCCACGAACAATTGTTCGAAATACCAATCACCATTCGCAACTTCGGGTATATGAGTCTGCCATAGACCGTTTTCACCGCGCTTGAAACCTGTGAGCAACCGCCCCCCTGTGAAAACCGGCCTGGCACCAACAGCCGCTTCGTAGCTAATTGGGCATTCTTTCGTCCCACTGTCTTCAGGGATTAATATAAAAGGCTCACTCAGGACGTACGTTCCATCCTGAACGATTACCCGTACCGGCTCTGTGATTGCCCCTTGTGATTTCAAACGCCGTATCTTATCCCGCGCACCTGCCAAAGAAGCCACCGGCCCGTCGGTGCGTTTTTTGTTCGGCTGGGCCAACCGGCCCGACCATTGGTCATTACCCTCTGCGGAAACATACAGAGTAATAGCTTCGGCACATTGAACCAGAAATATCGAAAGCAACACTCCGAACAAAAAAGACCTCAATCTTGAATTCAGCTCTCTCATGTTATTACTCCTCGTTGTTAAAGACCGCAATAAAAGTAAAGAATATTCTCGCGCAGTCATTTATTTAAGCAAGCACCTCAGCCGGTATAATATTTCTATATTTGCAAACCGCTGCTCAAACACTTCAAGCTGTGAGATTCTCCCATTCTATTCCAACTTTCTTGAGAGCGTAACCAAGCTCACGCATGTAGTTACCGTAGCAGGTCATCCAGTGGAAGCCGGGCATCCGCTCGGCTAAAGTCTTACTGTCACAGGAAAAGCAAATATCGATTTGCGAACGGCAGATATCCATAAACGGAGCATCGACTATCTCTCCAATCACACCGACCCATCGCTTGATGAGAAAATCGGGCGCAATGTTGGTAACTATCTGGCCCTTGTGCATCTCAACCTTCGGCGCTGCGCCGTAATCCGACTCAAAGTGGGTCATAATCCGTGCCGGCTCAAATGTTTTCCCGTCCATCTTCCGAGGGGCTGTACAATGGGCAAGTGTAATAAGCCCGTCGTGCGGGTAGGTCGGGTCGTTCAGGAATACCGGTTTGCCTGAAATGTTTGCCAGCAGCACACCCGAAGGTATCACCACAAAGTCTGACTCACAAAAGGCCAGGTATCCGGCGTCGTTTAGTATGTTTAGCGTTAGACAGGCTGAGGTTTCAGCAATCGGCATAATTGTACCCATGCAGCCATTGATTGTAAGTGCCGTGCAATCGGCTTCTTTCATCATCCCCCGAAATACCTGCTCCAGCAGGAAGGCGTTATCTACAAATTGACGCTTGGTTTCCAGCTTGACGCTGCGTGATTTCAGATACATCCCGGTCCGTCTGTGGGCACGCTCGACTGCATTTTGGTCCGCCCGCGCTTCCTTAATCAGCTTGCCCAACTCATCGTACGATACCGTCTGCATATCAAACTGCCACTTCTCTTTAACCAGATTGGGAACGACATCTTTTGGCTGTGCCCAGGCATCCGGCCCGCCGATAGCTATTATCCGAGTCCCCATCGTATTACGCAGACCGCACAGCGCGCGCAGCCGCCAAAGGAGCTCATCCTGGCTGTCTATCACCACATCGCCATCGTCAATCCCTTTAAGGGCGAGCGTATCGGTGTGCTGCCGCAGGTAGCGTGGGCTGATTATCTCATACCACAAATAGACGGGGCCCGACTTATGACGGCAAAAGAAGATAATGTCTTTGCCGTGCTCCGCCAGCTTGGCGAAAGTATCCATCCCGCCCCCTGCTGCGTAGAGCAGAAACACATCAGCTACGTCGAGGTCGTTTAGCCCTGATAAATCTCCTACCCCCTTAATACCTTCGGGCTTTAGAAACTCGACCGGAAAATCGGCTTTGGCCTGAAGCTTGCTCAGCTCGCGTTGAATCTGTGCCACTTCCTTCGAGGCATCCTGTTCGGTTTGGATACCGCCCCAACTGCGCCAACTGGATTGGTGTCGGCGTTGTGGCGTGCTATAGACAAGAATCGGCTTGACCTTCAACGCACGGCGCTTCGGGGCCGTATCATTCTTCTCGGCCGCCGATACGGCTGACCAGCTTAAACCTGTAATTGCCGCGCTTGCCAATGCCACCGAGCTCACACCCTGCAGGAATCCTCTTCGGCTTATCCCATTAGCCGAATGGTCGTGACCACAAGGGCAGCATGTGCTCCGGAGCACGTCTTCTTCATTGGATTTCGTAATCATTATGTATCCTCCTTTCTACAGATACAGTTTTCATTTAACGAGAAAGTATAATCCAAACCCAACGGACTTAAAAGAAAAAAAAGCTCACCCACAGGTTTCTTTGGAAGTCGTTTCGCCATCGCCGGAACGCCGATGCAACACGAATACGACACACCCAAGATAGACCGTGACAAAATAGTATTGCTTTGTCAATCGTGTTTTGAGGGCTGTCATTCCGCACCCATCCGGCTTCCCCTTCGACTCCGCTCAGGGCTACGGCTAATTCAGGGCGGGCTTTGATGCGGAATCAGGTACAATCAATAAGTTTGGATTCCCGCTCCTTCGGCCTTGCTCAGGACAGGTTTCGCGGGAATGACAAACTATAATTTGAACCTTGACAGAGCAGTAGTACTTTTCATTAACAAAAAATACTACTATATAGGAAAAAGTCATTGCAAATCCGCCAAAGGCGAACGCGGCAATCTCGTATCTTATCTCCACAGCCACTAACCGCTCACAATCAGGCCTCTCCAGCCAATATGTTAAGGATTATTCAGTCTATAGAGGCGAACTTTCACAATACATTTCAGCACTCAAAAAATTCGTGCAATCTTTGAAAGCTGTGTTTATAATACGGAATTATGAAACTACCAAAGCTGCAAAACAACGAAAAATATGTCGGCCTGTATATCTTCGACTTCGGCGATAATGTTGGTGTCGGCTTTACCGCCGAAGAAGCTGCTGAGCTTTTAGAAAGCGAAAAATACAAGCACGGCAAAGTCTATAAAATACACAGAGCCTACCCCGACGGCAGGCTCGAATTAAAAGGCGTCCCGGCGCAAACTTTTCAGCTCGAGACAGGGATGTTCTTTTATTCGAGTGCTCTCGAAACCGCCAGAGGAGACTTCGAAAAACTCGTTGCTTTAGCTGTCGGGACAGCACCCCCCTGCCGCGCCAAGGTGCATCTGGCTAAATACGACGATGATAAATTCGCAGTGGCTCTTATTTATCCAGCCGAATATGATGACGAGGTCAGCTCATGGCTTTTAGACGGCCGATACAAAACCAGCGGCGCCGCCGAAGGCGGCATCGAATCGGTGCAAAAATACTATGATTACAAGCCGGAAATTCTGGACAGACATCAATTGTTCGGTAAATCTGAACCGATAAGCAGAACAGGCCAAGAGCTGTTAGCCGGTCTAAAATTGGCGGTGCAGAGATAGTAGTTAGTATCTGTTGCGGAAAACAAAAAAAGACGATGTCACCCCTGCGAAATCATGAGCCATAGCAAAAAAACTGGATTCCCGCTTTCGCGGGAATGACAAATACTCTATCCGCAACAGGAACCAGTTAGTGAATAGTGATGGTTTTTAGCGAATCTAAGCACGAATTGCGAACAACGAGTAACATGTATGCGTGTACGAACCAAGATAAACTCATTTATCGGCTTGCTTGCGGCTGGCTTGTCGGCAATATTCGGCAGGTCCCCGGCCAAGCCTGCTGCAAACGATTTGAAACGAATGGAGTTCAAATCCAGCACGCAACGTCTGGGGATACGATTTAGCGAAAGGATTCGTGAGGTCTTTCGGCTTAGATGGATAAAGAAAAGGTAACCGTTCACGCAGGACATAATGCGTTTTTGTGTCATTGCGAGGCCTTTAGGCCGAAGCAATCTCAAAAAACGAACGGTTTTAGATTGCTTCGCTTCGCTCGCAATGACAAAAATGCGGTTTTTCCGTGAACGCTTACAAGAAAAGTTGAAAGTTCAAAGTTGAAATACAAAAAATCATTTGAACCTTAAAGTTAAACAGGTTTTGAATTTTAATTTGTGATTTTGTATTTTTCCCTTTAGGTTTTTTGTTTTTGGTGTTGGAGCTTTTATGGCTGAATTCCACATACATCCGCCACCTGGAAATGTTCCCGTGCTTAGCGAAAACGCTTTGACGGTCCTGCGAAGCAGATATCTAATTAAGGACCATCACGGCAAGTGCATCGAGACACCGGCTCAGCTTTTTAGCAGAGTGGCATCACTGGTAGCCGAAGCTGAAGCCAAATACGGAGCCGACAGTGGCGAAATCAGACAGTGGCACCGAAAATATTACGATTTGATGGCATCGTTAAAGTTTTTGCCTAACTCCCCCGCCCTTATGAACGCACAAAGGCGGGGAATGCTCAGTGCCTGCTTCGTGCTGCCGATAGAAGACAGCATAGAAGGGATATTCGAGGCGATTAAGCAGACCGCCCTGATTCAGCAGGCCGGCGGCGGAACCGGATTTTCCTTCGATAGATTAAGGCCCACAGGCGACCGCGTGGCCTCCAGCGGCGGGACAACATCGGGGCCGATAAGTTTTTGGCGCATATTTTCCGAAACGACAAACGCAATTCAGCAGGGTGCTTTTCGCCGCGGTGCAAATATGGGTATGATGGGTGTCGAACATCCGGATATACTGAAATTCCTGCGCGCCAAGCAGAACCTTCAGGCCTTCACAAACTTCAATATCTCCGTCAAAATCACCGATGACTGGATGAAGAAGGTGCTAAAATCCGGCAAAACTTTGCATATCGTAAAAAACCCCCGCACTCAGCAGAGATACTTATTGCCGCGGCGAATCGATATTACAAACTACACAATAAATGATTTGCAAAAACTGACCGGCAAAGGCAAACCTTCCTCTAAACGAGCAGGCCAATTTTACACCATCAGTGACATCTGGAAGATAATTATTAAGTGCGCGCATAAAACCGGCGAACCAGGCGTGGTTTTTATCGACCGAATCAACCGTGACAATCCGACTCCTTCACTGGGTCAAATAGAAGCAACAAATCCCTGCGGTGAGCAGCCGTTGCTGCCTTACGAGGCCTGCACGTTAGGCAGTATCAATCTTACCAAATTCGTGAGCTTCACTAATGACAAAGCGGATATGGATTGGCCGGCACTGGCCAAGACCATCAGATTAGCTGTACGATTTCTGGACAATATTATCGATGTGTGTGAATATCCGGTCAGAGATACTGTTCGCCTGGCGCAAGGCAATCGCAAAATCGGCTTAGGCGTTATGGGCTTTGCGGACTGCTTATTTCTGCTCGGAATACCTTACGATTCCCAGCGGGGTATCGAATTCGGCTCGGAGCTTATGAGCTTCATCAACGAAAACGCACACAAGGCCAGCAGTGAGCTTGCCGATTTACGCGGGCCGTTTCCAAATTGGAGTTACAGTACCTGGCGGACCAAAAGAAAGAAAAAGGTCCGCAACGCTTCTATTACCTGCGCAGCTCCGACCGGCACGTTAAGTATCATCGCAGATTGTTCTTCCGGCATAGAGCCGGTTTACTCACCGGTATTTATCCGCCGGATTTTAGACGGCTCAAAAATCCTGCAGATAAATCCATTCTTCAAACAGACAGCAGAAAAAAATGGTTTTTACAGCAAGAAGCTGGAAAACCAGATTGCCAAAACCGGCAGTATTCAAAAAATCGCCGAAATCCCTGTCAATATTCGCAGAATTTTCAGATGCGCTTACGATATCAAGCCACAATGGCATATTCGTATGCAGGCAGCTTTTCAGCAACACTGTGACGCAGCGGTCAGTAAGACCATAAATTTAAGCGAAAAAGCCACGGTAGCTGCTGTTGATAAGGCTTATAAATTGGCCTATCAGCTTGGTTGTAAAGGGGTTACAATTTATCGCCGGCACAGCCGAGATAGTGAGCCGATGAGTCTGTTTTAACGTACGGCACACGGTATTCAACCGAGCTCCTGACAAACAGGACGATTTGTTTATCGCGATACTCGATGCCCGTGATTCGTAGTTCATGGGAAGTGTGGGTAAAAGCATAAGCGCTCAAGTTCAAGTCATTGCTTCTTGCATAATCTCACGAAAAATATACGGAATTTCATACAAAGATTCTGCTTGACGAAAAGGTGGCAAATCTGGTATAAATAAAATTGGTTAAAAGTGTGGATTTTGTTCTTCTGCCGGGAAAATTCTTGTGATTTTCCGAATAGAGGAGGAGTTATTATGTATCATGCGAGACACAGTGTTGCAGCAAGAATTCTGTGTTTCGCAAGTGAGGATTTTTACATCTCAATTAACAACCTATAATTATTTCAAAGGAGGACTATTATGTGTAAGAAATTGATTTATTTATTTTCTTTCGTTTTGTTGCTAAGTGTGGCTCTGACGAGCACAGCCAAGGCAGAGCTCGTCGGCTGGTGGAGGCTTGATGAAGGCTCTGGGACCATTACCAACGACCTTAGCGAGTACGGCAACAACGGCACTCTCCAGGGTAACCCACAGTGGGTGAATGGAAAATTCGGAAAGGCTTTGAAATTTGATGGCGTCGATGACTTTGTGGAAATACCACATGCCGAAATCCTGACAGTGGATAATGAAGTTACCGTAATGGCATGGATATATGCTGAAAGGCATGGCGGTCCCGGTACCGAAGGCTGGCAGGGAATTGTTGCAAAGTCTAATGATCCACGCTCCTATAGCCTTTACACCGAGGCCAGTGGTGCGCTTCATTTTAGTGTAACATCGACTGTAATTAATGATTATGTTGGTCCTGTAAGCACCGGGCAGGTGCCGCTCAACGAGTGGGTGCATGTTGCCGCGATGGTAGCAGAAGGCCAAATTAGGTTTTATATCAATGGGGAACTCTCTGGTACAGACGGCTCAGGAATTATCCTCGCAGGAACAGCGGACACTGCTACTGTTGTTATCGGTAGGACTCATGAGGGCGCAACTCGCAGCTTTCTTGGAATGATTGACGACGTTCGCATCTACAATGAAGCGCTGACTCAGGATGAGATTCAGAGTAATATGCAAGGTGCAGGAATGCCATATTCCTTTGGTCCAACTCCGGCTGATGGTGCTCTCCATGCCGATACATGGGCGAGCCTTAACTGGCGGGCGGGAGATGACGCAGCCTCACATGATGTTTACTTCGGCGAGAATTTTGTCGATGTAAATGACGGCGCCGAAGGCACATTCTATGGCAACCAGGTCTCAACGTTTTTTGTTGTTGGCTTTCCCGGATTTCCTTACCCGGATGGCCTCGTTCCGGGCACGACCTACTACTGGCGGATAGATGAGCTTGAGGCCGACGGCGTCACGAAACACAAAGGCAATGTCTGGAGCTTTATGGTACCCCCTAAGACTGCCTATAACCCCGTCCCTGCTGATGGCGCCGAGTTTATAGACCCGAGTGTGAAGCTTAGCTGGACGGCTGGTTTCGGTGCGAAACTGCACTATGTGTACTTCGGCGACAATTTTGACGATGTGAATAATGCTACCGGAAGACTACCTCTGGGAGCTACAACCTATACCCCCGGCCCACTTAAATTTGCCAAGACTTACTACTGGCGGGTCGATGAGTTTGATGCTATCGCCACGTATAAAGGCCACATCTGGAGCTTTACTACTCAGGGCGCCGTCGGAAGTCCGAACCCATCTAATGGGGCCGTGGATGTAAAGCAGATACCGACCCTTACCTGGTCGCCGGGAGCTTATGCTGATTCGCATCAGGTCTATTTCGGCACAGATAAAGAGGCCGTACGCAATGCCGATACCGGCTCACCGGAGTATAAAGGCACCGGGGACCTCGGTTCTGAGAGCTATGAACCCGGAAAACTCCTGTGGGATACCACCTACTATTGGCGTATTGATGAGGTCAATAACGTCAATCCCGACAGTCCGTGGATAGGCAAACTCTGGAGCTTCACGACAGCTAACTTCCTTATCGTGGATGATTTTGAGGACTACGATGCCGGCGAGAACCAGATATGGTATGCGTGGAAAGACGGGCTTGGCTATGGCGCACCGGGTACTCAGCCATATTCTGCCGGTAACGGAAGCGGCGCGGCTGTAGGCGACGAAAGCACTCCTTCTTACACCGAGGAGACTGTCGTCCACGGAGGCAACCAGTCGATGCCGTTATTCTATGACAACAATCAGCAGGGCAAGTTCAAGTATTCGGAAGCAGAATTGACGTTGAGCTATCCGCGTGATTGGACTGAAAATGGTGCTAACACGCTGACGATTTGGTTCAGAGGCAATCCTGCAGGCCTGTTGGAAGAACCGACGGGCACTTTCACAATGAGCGGCGCCGGCGCAGATATTTGGGACACGGCTGACCAGTTCCGCTACGTCTTCAAGCAGTTGTCCAGTGCCGGGACGATTTCGGCGCAGGTGCTCAGCGTCCAGAACACGAACGACTGGGCAAAGGCTGGCGTGATGATTCGTGAAACCCTTGACCCAGGCTCAAAATTCGCTGCGGTTTATATCACACCCGCCAACGGATGCAGATTCCAGGGTAGGCTGACTCCTGGCAGTAGCGCCACAAGCGATACTTCTGTAGTAACGCCTCAGCAAACAGCAATCACGGCGCCCTACTGGGTGAAATTAGAGCGTGACGCCGCCGGCAACTTTAATGGCTACTACTCCAGTAACGGCGTTACCTGGCAGGCGATGGCATGGAATCCACAGAGGATTTCAATGCAACCGAATGTCTATATAGGTCTGGCCCTGACAAGCCATAACGCCAATGCCACATGCGTGGCCATATTCTCCGATGTTAAGACAACCGGTGCGGTTAGCCCAACGATATGGACTCACGAAGGTATCGGCGCAACTATGGCAAGCAACGACGCTGAACCGGTGTATGTTGCTCTTAACGGCAATGCGGTAGTCTATCACGATAATCCGAATGCAGCATTGATAAATGAATGGACCCAATGGAATATCGACCTGCAAGCATTTGCAGACCAGGGCTTGAACCTTGCTAATGTCAATACGATTGCTCTTGGATTAGGCAATAAGAAAAACCCGCAGGCTGGTGGGGCAGGTACAATGTACTTTGACGATATTCGGTTGTATCGGCAAGCAGAGCCGGCGCCTTAAACCGGGATTTCGTTGGCCCCCATTGCTTCTGCCGTAAGGCAGATATGGGGGCGTGGTTGATACGAAGCTCTCAAAGTTTGAGATTGCCGCGTCCGCCTTTGGCGGACTCGCAATGACAAACGATAGAGCAATGGATTTGTGTCATTTCGGGGCCTATACCGAATGATTAGGTATAGGCCCTTTTTAATTGGCTCCACCAAAAGACGGTGTATCCGCGCGTTGGCGATTATCTATTGATTATGTTCTTTCAAAGTGGCAATATAGTAATGAGACTTATGATACGCGGCGGACGAAGGGAAGTGAAGGTGCGGCTGGGGACAGCTTTTAAGCCGGGGACAAAGTGCCGGGTTGAGTATGTGAAATGAGAATTATAAGTAAAGCTATATTCTATATTATAATATGTTGTACGGTAAGTCTTGCTCTTGGCAAAGAACAAACAGCAGAAACTATTGTCTATCGTGGGGCCAGTGATGCATCTGCCGCAGTGGCTGTAACCGAAGATATGTTCATCGTTGCTGACGATGAGAACAATACATTGAGAGTTTACAAAACCAATAAAGGCGGATTGCCTCTTTTATCTTATGATATGACAGAGTTTCTTGGTATCGAGCCGGAATACCCGGAGGCGGATATCGAGGGGGCAACGATGATTGGCCGGCGTATCTATTGGATTACCTCGCACGGCAGAAATAAAGATGGGAAAATGAGACCTAACCGGTATCGTTTTTTCGCCACTACTGTAAAGGTCGAAAATGGGAACGTTACTATTAACCCCGTAGGCACGCCGTGCAAAACCCTCATCCACAGTCTGGTGAAGACCGAAACTATGCACCATTTGGGATTAGATAAAGCGACACAATTCAATGAAATTGAGCTTACCAAGAAAGAACGCCAAAGGCTCGCCCCCAAAGAAGAAGGTCTTAATATCGAGGGGCTTTGTGCATCAGCTGATGGCAAGACAATCTATATCGGATTTCGAAATCCCCGCCCCGTTGACAGAGTAACCAGCCATAAAAAAGCTCTTGTCGTACCTTTGAATAATCCCAAGCAGGTGATTGAAGATAGCGAAGCGCCAATTTTTGGTGAGCCGATGTCGTGGGATTTGGCAGCTCTGAGCATAAGGAGTATGGAGTATTCCCATTTTCATAAGGCATATTTCATTATAGCTGGTGATGCCGACGAAAGCCCAAATTATGCCTTATATCGCTGGTCGGGTGAAAAAGAAAAAGGACCGGTACTGGTGCGGGAATTAGGTCAAAGCAATTTTACACCTGAAGCCCTGATTACCTTTAAGAATTCGAATAAATTTTTTGTGCTTAGCGATGACGGAACTCGAGAGATTAAGGTCAGCGGGGCGTGGGAGTGTATGGAAGGCGAATTCCGTAAAGACGGGACATGTCCGAATAAATACCTGATTGACCCCAAGAAAAAAACTTTCCGGGGAATCTGGCTGGAGCCGTAAATAAAAAGGCCGACCTCAAAGCACCAAACCAACAGTTTAGAAGGAAATTCCAGGTTAAATCCATTGCTAAATATTTTTGAATAAAAAAACAATTACTTGAAAAAAGAAATAAGCTATAATGTTAAGCAGTGAGCTAACGTTTGATAGTCTGTCATATTTATTAGGAGCAGTTATGTCAGGTCATTCACACTGGTCGGGAATAAAATATAAAAAGGCGGCTACCGACGCAAAACGCGGCAAGATATGGAGCAAAGTGTCTCGAATGATAATAGTCGCAGCCAAGAACGGCGGCGACCCGTCTGCGAATCTGTCTCTACGATACGCAATCGACAAGGCCAAGGCGGCCAATATGCCGAAGGATACGATTGAAAAGGCAATCAAAAAAGGAACCGGTGAGGTAGAGGGTATCAATTTTGAAGAAGTGCTCTACGAAGGTTATGGGCCGCACGGCGTGGCTATAATGGTTGAGGCCCTGACGGATAACCGTAATCGGACTACGCCGGAAATTAAAAGGCTGTTCGAAAGACACGGCGGCTCATTAGGGACAAGCGGCTGCGTTAACTGGATGTTCAGCAAGAAGGGATTTATTACCGTTAATACTGCCAGCGCTGATGAAGAACAGCTTTTGGAAATCGCCCTTAGTGCAGGTGCTGATGATATGCAAACCGTAAGAGATGTTTTCGAGATAACCTGCGAGCCGGGAGCTTATGAAGAGCTAAAAAAGACCCTGCGGGAAAAAGAAATAGCTACGGAGGTAGCTGAAATTTCAATGGTGCCGAAGAATACTATTCCTATCAACGATGCGCAGACGGCCAAGAAAATCATTTCACTAATGGAGACCTTCGAAGACCATGACGATGTCCAAAACGCATACTCAAACTTCGACATACCAAATGAGATAATGGAGCATATCTCGTAGAGCGTATTTCGTCCATCGCCCTGCGTTTTTTTACTTTTCTTCTTGCTTTTCCCGATAATCCACACTTTAATACTCTAAATCGCGGACTTTCCATCTTTGATTTATATCTGTCGTCGCCGGCTTCTGTCCCGCCGGCATCTTATATGAAACCATGTAATACATAGTTAGCCTGAGAAAGATTCAATATGATGAGACAGAAATTGCCACCTTCGGTTGAGAGACGCGTACTTGTGAAGAACAGGCACTGTTGCTGCATCTGCCAAAACGATGGTTACGGAAAGGAGGTGCTAGTCCACCATATCGACGGCAACAACAGAAACAATGTCGAATCCAACCTCGCTGTTCTTTGTCTCGTTCATGGAAGCATGGCAGACGCGGGCTTGAAGCAAGGGAAATTGGGTGCTGGGAAGAAGCTCAAGCCAGATGCCGTGAGGCAGTACAAGAGAATTTGGCAAAGGAAAATCGACCTTGAGCGGCAACATCGCAAAGAGACGTTGCCTCTGAGAGCCAAGAAGCAACTCGAGGTCCTGTACAAATTTGAAATCCATAAGACCAAGAATCTAATCTTGTCCCTCAAGGAGGGAGACAGACGAGTAAAGGAAGCATTTGACTACTTCGACCAGCTTGTAATTGAGGAATTCATTTCCGGGGTAAACATTCGTGCTGTATTACTCGATGCGTACTATGACCTTGCTGTGCTAACTATAGATGCTATAACAGTTCCAAGTAGGCTTGCAAAATCCTTGTGGGGATTGCTTCTTCACCTAGTGGGACCAGACATGGTGCGCATAACCGCCAAGGACAAAAAGATTTTTTCTAAGTGTTTAAGGGTATTTGAGAATCTTGGCGAATTCGCTGGCGAATTCGGCGGTGGCATCCCTGTACTCAGGTCCGTATGCAAGGAAATGTACGAGTTCGCCGAAATCACAAGATGGTACAAACTTGTGTCTGAAAGGAAAGCCTTGTTGTCGGTCTTTGCTAAAATCCACAAGGCGTGCGAAAGTTTCGAGCCGCCTGGCCGAGCCCGCAATGCCAAAAAGGAAATAAATGCGAGGAAGGAAGTGGTACGCAAGTACTGGGATAAGGCCAAGCGACTTTCCTGACTGAGAATATGCTAAGCATCGCATGCATACGGACTCGCTATCGAGTGCCGATGATGGCTACATTAGTGCCAGCACTGGCTGAGGAAATCTGGGGACAGCATTTTTACTTTTTATCTCGTAGATTCTGTCCTCTGTCGTCCTTTCTCCCTCCTCCCTCATCTACCCCAAAAGTATTAGTCAAAAAATCTGCTTAAAACCGCTCAAAACACGACTATTTCTTGCAAAAAGATGTTAAAAGACGTTCATTTTTGACAAAAAAGTGCCAAAAAATGCTCATTTTTACCCTTATTTTTCGCTTAAAAACAAATAAGTCCTATAAAATCATCATTATCACTATCGACAGCTATCCCAATTTTCAAATTTCCCCAAAAATCCCCCATTTTTTTCCAATTTTCTGATAAATCTAATCTTTTTTTTGCTGTTTTTTCAGCGCCTTCATTCGTTCCGCTGCGAACTGGTATTTTTCTTCGCCGAGGCTGCTGACAATTTCCTTTCTTTCGGGATACATCTCCTTAAACTGCTCGCGATATTGGTCTTCGATATCGATTGCTTTTTCGTACTGCGATACAGCGATATCGGTTTTGCCTAACCTCTCCGCAATTTTTGCCAGCTCAATCCGCAGCCGAGCACAGCCGGGATAACGATAGTCAACTGTAAAAGACGTGTTATCTAAAGCTTTGTTTAACCAATCAATTTTTCCCTGCTGTGCTGAGTTCTCTGCGAGCAGCAGATACACCTCTGTTAATCGCTCATAGTTTTTGAAAGCAGCACTATTGCGCTTGATTGCAGCCATCAGGCATTTCTCCGCACGCAGCAGCAAGTCCCGATTAGCACCCGGCGTTACCTTGAAATGGTGCAAATACAGGCTGCCATTAAGGGATAGTGCTGCCGGACTTAAAGAGTCATCCTCTGCGGCAGAATCCAGGAGCTTGTGGGCCTGTTCGAATTGGCCAACGGCTATGGCTCGGTTAGCCTGCTGGATTTTAGCGCAGGTTTGACCGGCAGGAATAATGGCGTAATTAAGGTAAATACAAATTATCACTAAGCCCCCCGCCACTATCGGTATCTTTACAAAAGGCGCAGGTTTTAGAACAACTTGTCGCCTGGGATGTGTTTGAGAATCTATTGCAATAAGGCAAGCTATTATCGCCCAAAAAGCAGTAAATACGCTCGGCTCAAAAATGGCAAAATCTATCAAATTATGTAGAAGGACGCCTAAAACCGCACAAAAAAGAGCAGCAGCGGCAGCACTTGTATAGGATTTTTTTACGGGGCTTTCACCGGCTGTCACAAGAAGGAAACCGGCAATAAATATAATCATAGGCATTATATACAATATGATTATCCCGGCTTGTCTTTCCTGAGCTGACGCAGCTGCCGGCAGGGGAAAAATAATTGGTCTGATAAACAGCAACACTACCGATACAATAATCGCCAAGACAATTGCCAATTGTTTGAAAGTCGGTTGAGTCCTTTGAGCCTCCAATGAGCTGCTTACAGACCTGGGATACAATATTGCCCACAACGGCAAGCAAATCATAGCTAAAAATCCAATGAGTCCGATAGGACCGTATTGAGTAAGTATGCTGAGTATAAAGTTATGCGGGTTCGCCACGGATTCTGATGCTGAAGCTGGTTTGTAATGTGGGTAGAAGTGAGCGAAATTGCCGGGGCCGACTCCGGTAAACAAATGGTCGGCATACATTTTCATCGATGCCTGCCAGTACTGCCATCTGACAAGCATTGAATTGCCGCCCGGTAGTCGGCCGTGAGCTAATCCATACCAAACAACCACCCCGGTCCCTGCCAGAGCCAATAGCAAACATATAATCAGCACGGCTTTTTTATGAACTTTCAGCCAGCTGCCGAGGCAAAGATAAATAACAAACATTGCTGCGGCAAAGAGCGAGGCGATGATTGCGCCTTTGCTCCTGGTAATTACAAGGCCGAAAATAACAATCGCAACTGCAATACCACGCATAATCAACCAGGCAGACCCAAGGGAATCAGAATTTGGATTTTTAAATCTCCCAATAAACAAAACAATAGCGGCAAAGGACGCCAGCAGCGCGAAAGAGCCGGCGGAATTACTTGTTGTGAAAAAGCCGCTGATATCCTTCGAGTAAAGACGATGTTCAAACTGGAAGTGTTCCAAACTGTTCGGGACAATTTGCTGCTGCGCGAGAGTTACATCAGGGCCCTGCTCATAAAATTCAATCAAATGCTCACTTTCGGGATACTGCTCCCAACACCGGTAGGCCGAGACCACACCCAGAGCAGCAATGAGAGCTAAGAGAAGCTTTACTTTCGATTGTGAGTCCAGTATCTGAACCAGCAGCAGGGCCATCAACAACGGCGCGACAAGCCCGGCGAAATCAGAAATCGCCCCTCGCTTATCCGGCGCTGCAATGCCAGATATGACAGCGGCTGCACAGAATATCCCCAAACCGATTTCGATTCCGCTAACGCGATACAAAAACCTCCCGCTGCAAAGACTCAATACAAGCCAGACAACAAATGAAAATATCAATGCAGCCGATACAAAAATACTGAATGAAGATATTAAAACAGTCCTCCATATCGGCAAGCCGTACATGCTGTCGGTTATACTGGACGGCAAAGTGGTTGCTTGCACAGTCGGGCTTTCGGTAAACGTTGTGCGAAGTGCAATTACACAAAGGCAGAAAGCAAGGAGTATATATTCCAGGCGCACCAAGGCTTTGCTTTTGGATAAATTCGAATTAGTCGGCGGCTTTATCATTTTGTGCGGTGGTTTCAAAAATGGCGACAATAGATAATACCATAACTGTCTGAATGAAGATTAGAATTGCTCCGGCCAGATTGACCTGATAGAGAAAAATTGCTCCAAAGCCCGTGCAGAGCGTAGCTAAGTATAACGTCAGAACTGTTTGGGTATCGGTTAAGCCATGTTTTTTGAGTCGATGGGAGAAATGCTGGGTGTCGCCGATGAAGGGGCTTTTGCCCTGGCTTATACGCAGGCCTGTTACACTGATAAAATCATAGAGCGGGACCGCCATAACGACCAGGGGCATAAAAACCGCATACCATGGGCCGCTTTGCGCCTCGTGATAATAAGTTGTGCGCAAAGTCAGCAGCGCAATGAAAAAACCCACGACAAGCGAGCCGGCATCGCCCATAAAGATTCTGGCAGGCGGGAAATTAAATACTAAAAAGCCTAACAGCGCCCCTATAAAAACAAGCGTCAGTCCGCCCACAAAGACCTGACCGCTTAAAGCGGATGCGGTAAATAAAATACAGCTTGCTATTACCGCGATGCCGGCAGAAGCGCCGTCCATATTGTCAAGAAAATTAAACGCGTTAACAATCAGAACTATCCAGACAGCCGAGAGTAAAGAAGTAATTATTCTGCTTTCGATAAAAAGCTCAACTCGAATATCTGCAAAGAAGGCGGCAGTTATTGCAACTGCAAACTGAACGGCAAGTTTAAAGAGCGGACCAAGATGTTTTTTGTCATCCCAAAGGCCGAGTACGAACAAAACAAGAACAGCAAGCAATACAACAAAAAGCTGGTTGATTTTACTTAAAAAACCTTCCGTGTGAATGATAACCGATTGGCCAAGCCAATCAAGGTAACCGGGAACGGCGAGAAATTTTACTACTGCAATAGCGGTTAATAATATAATTGAAATTGTGCTGAATATTGCGATACCGCCGCCGAGAGGGATGACGCTTCGGTGGTATCTATCTTTAGCCGGCTGCGCAACCAATCCTGTGTGAACGGCCAGCTTTCTTGCAACTACTGTCAAAATAACCGACAGCGCAAATGAGCATGCAAACAGGACAATCGCTAATATTGTCAACGTTCCGATTTTAACTGCTCCAGTAATCTTGTTCTAACTTTTTCAAAAAAATCGAAGTAGCACTGCTGCCTGTAATCGGGATATGTATAAGCCTGCGGCCGCCAACTGCCTTTGTCAAAAATTAAAGTAACCTCAGCATACATTTTTTTGCCGATATATATACGATGCGAATAGTTTTTTGTTGTCGCTAATACCAGCTTTGAAGGCTCAATTATGCCGGGGTCCAGGTTCACAGGTCTTGTCAGCGGAAGGCTCAACTTTGCTGCCAGTTTTTGTTCGAGCTTGTTTGTCTGGTGTTTGACTTTGGCTAATTTGCCGGGGTCAATCAGCCGGTCGATACTGACAAACTGCCTTAAGATACGCGAGCCTGTCTGGTCCTTGTAATAATCGGTTTTATCAAACGGCCAGACCTCGCTTGTAAAATCGACTTTGCCGATTTTATCACTAAGCGCATCGGCCGCGGTATGCAAACACTGGTGGTTGGCGGCTAAAATCCCAACGATGAGCTTTACCGGATTAGGCTCTTTCAGCATCCACATAGTTAAACATCGCAGATTCGTACCGCATAAGCGAGAGACTCGATGGGGTCGCGTTTAGGAACAAACTCGTGCGCCACATACCCTTTGAAATCCGTATCGGCAATGGCACGCATAATAGCCGGATAATACAACTCCTGCGTCTCGTCGATTTCGTTTCGCCCCGGATTGCCGCCTGTATGGTAGTGGCCGAAATACCCGTGATAATCTTGAATCGTGCGAATTATATCACCTTCCATAATCTGAGCGTGATAGATGTCATAGAGAATCTTTACATTCTCGGAACCGACTCTTTTACAAACCTCGACACCCCAGGCTGTCTTGTCAAACATGTAGTCTTTGTGATTGACCTTGCTGTTGAGATATTCGATGCAGATAGTGACTTTTTTCTTTTCGGCGTATCCGGCAATTTGCTTTATAGCGATGACCGTATTGTCAATACCGATATCGTCAGACATACCTGCCCTGTTGCCGGGAAAGGTAATTACGTTTGGGAATTTATATTCGGCAGTGGCATCGATTGCCGAGCGGATTTGTTCAAGACATTGCTCGTGATTCTCTTTTCTGTTTAGTCCTTTCGTCAGGCTGTGCGTACTCACCATTGAACAGACAAGGCCGTGTTTTTTAAGCGTAGGAAAGTCATCGGGCCCAAGTAAGTCGATTGCTTTTATGCCCATCTTCTTGCTTATTATACAAAGCTCATCGAGCGAGAATTTTCCGTAACACCACCTGCTCACGGATTGATTAATGCGACCATTCTTGACGATTCGTTCGACGTCGGCCAGTGAAACGGCCTGTCCGGTGCGAGCTAATGAGCCGGCAATTGTACCGGCAGCCATCAGAGAAGTATTGCGAATAAAAGTGCGGCGGTTAAGTGTGGCATTGTTCATAAGTTTTCTCCTTTTCAATTTTGGTTTGGTTTTGGCATCATCTCTCGCACGAGGCGACAATTCAGCCGAAAACCAGCTCTAAAATTTCATAATCACCAAACATAAATACCGTGTTAAGTCTTTAGCTGTTCTTTAAGCGAATTGACCATTTCAATCGTCCTATTAGCTGCTTTTTCTATTGCAACCTTCCGGCTTTTGGATTCGCATCGCAGCTTTATCTCGACATTGCCTTCTGAGACAGACTTCTTGCCCACGGTAACTCTTATCGGTATGCCGATTAGGTCGGCATCTTTGAATTTCACTCCGCCGCGCAGAACCCTGTCATCCAGTAATACGTCAACACCATTATTAAGTAATTGCTGGTAAATGTCCTCAGCCACCCGGGCAACTTTTTTATCTTCCTGATTGACGGAAGTAACCAGCACCTCAAACGGGGCGATACTAATCGGCCAAATAATGCCGTTGTCATCATTGCCAAGCTCAATGGCCGATGCAAGAATTCGATTTATCCCGATACCGTAACAGCCCATAAGACAGGGATTTTCATTTCCCTGCTCATCGAGAAATTTTGCGCCAAGTTTTTCACTGTATTTGGTCCCAAGCTTAAAGACCTGCCCGACCTCGATACCTTTCTTAAAATGCAGTTTCTTACCGTTACGCATATCACCTTCAACTGCATAGCGGATATCGATATGTTGAGCACTCTTTACATCAAAATCTCGGCCTGGTTTTACATTCTTTACATGATAGTCAGTCTTGTTCGCGCCGGTTACCCACACAGGCATTGCATCTACTGCATGATCCATCAATATCGTGTCAACCTTACCGGCTAAACCAATCGGTCCGGCAAAACCCACCTTTGCATCAGTAACTTTTTCGATAGTTGTCTCGTCAGCTAATTCTATATGCTTGCCACCTACGGCCAATCTGAGCTTTTCCTCATTAACATCATGGTCACCACGAATAAGCACCGCTACTGTTTTGTTTTGGGTGGAGTAAATAAGCGTCTTAACCATTTGCACGGGTTTTGTCTTTAGAAACTTACATACCGCATCGATGCTGCCGATATTGGGGGTGTGGACTTCTTCCATTGGTGGAATTTCAGCATTAGCTTTTGCTTTTGGTACTGGGTCAACGGCTGCCCTTTCGAGGTTTGCCGCGTAAGAGCCGTCTTCGGTATAGACGATAGTATCTTCGCCGGATTCGCAAGGTACGGTGAACTGGTGAGAGCCGGAGCCGCCCATTTCGCCGACCTCGGCCTCCACGATGACATACTCAAGACCGCAGCGTTTGAAAACCCTGCAATACGCATCGTACATTGCTTTATATGACTTGTCGAGACCGACGGGGTCGGCGTCGAAGCTGTAGGCGTCCTTCATTATGAATTCGCGGGACCGAATAACTCCAAACCGCGGGCGGAACTCATCGCGGAATTTCGGGCTTATCTGATAAAGGTTGATGGGTAGCTGCTTGTACGATTTTATCTCGCCGGCAACTAAGGTCGTAAAGACCTCCTCAGCCGTAGGGCCGAGGACGTTCATTCTGCCGTGGCGGTCTTCGAGACGGAACATTGTTGGGCCGTAGTCCGTGCTGCGGCCGGTCCTGTCCCAAAGCTCTTTCGGCTGCATCGAGGGAACGAGGATTTCCTGTGCGCCGGCTTTGTTCATTTCCTCACGGACGATTGCGATAACCTTGAGCAGGCTGCGCCAGCCGAGCGGCAGGTAAGTATATGTGCCGCTGGCGACTTTGCGTATCAGGCCGGCCCGAATCATCAGCTTGTGACTGGCTGTCTCTGCATCGGCAGGAATTTCCTTGACCGTTGGTATAAACATCCGGCTGTATCTCATGTTTTATCCCTTGTGGTTCGCAAATAGTCCCTCGTAAACTCTGAAAAAACTATACGTTGAGCACGTATATAGTCCAAAGGATGAATATTTGCAAGGATATTTCGTGACCGGCGGGAAGAAGCTGCAGCGAGCAACGAAATTTACGCTTAATTTTCTTGTAATAACTGCCTGTCGGTTGTAAAGTTAATCCAAATTTATCTAATCTAAAAAGGGGTTTCCCTTGAACAGAAATCAGGGCGATTAGCTCAGCTGGCAGAGCAGCTGACTCTTAATCAGCGGGTCACAGGTTCGAGTCCTGTATCGCCCAGTTTTTTTATCTTTACAGTTTCCCCGCTGCTTTTTTCGTCGGGCCAATGACACCGATACTCTGTTGAATAGCTTCTACGTAGCTGCGATGCATTTTGCCGAGCTCTTCGCTGTCTGCTGTAAGGACATTCGGGAAGTTAAATTCGGGCAGCTCAGGTACCGAACGTTTTAGCCGCGGTAGATTTTCTGCCAAAGTTCTAAACTTTCGCCCCCAGGCCTTGAGAGTCAGGTCCGCTTTGACCAAACCGGCAAAAAGACTGATATCTGTTGATTCAGGTGAGTCTGCAAATGGCCAGGAGAGCCATCCATCGGCCAGCGGACGCGATGCTTCGATTTCGGCACTCAGCCAGCTCGCCTGCTCGTCCTCACTAAGATAAGGATGGTGTTGGGGTGCACCTCCACCATACCAGCCGTATTCACCTAAAACCACCGGCTTTGAAGTATGACAGTAAGCCAAAACCGCCTGCAGGTAGCCCAGATTCTCGCCCCAGTTTTCTTCGGAGCCGAATGGGTTACCAAGAGTCGGATAGAAATGAATTGTTACAAAGTCAAGCCAGCGGGCCTGGCGATGTGGATTGAAGGCCGAGTAACGGCTCGGATTACCCGGGCGAATCAGCGGATAGGACCATTGGATATACCCTACGGTAATCAGGTGAGTCGGGTCGGCCCGACGAACAGCCTCAACCTGGCGGCGCACCCATTGGTCGGCAAGATGTTCCCGAAAAAGCTGCCAGTCTCTCAATCTTGGGCTTCCCGAGTCGGGCTGATTTTTAGATACAGCCACCTCGCCCCATCGCTCCTCTTCAGAAAGCTCATCGCCCCAGGAAGCCTTCAGCGATTGCCAACTTCCATAGGTTTTTTGCAGCCAGGCATTCCATTGGGGACGCCATTGCTCGACAAACCATGGCAAGTGGGGCTCGTTTAGAAGGTCCCAGGCGAAAATGGCCGGCTCGCCTCGATAGCGCCGGCCCATTACGTCCCAAAAGCGTTCAAGCGCCTGCAAAGCCGCTTCGCCTGCAAAACGGTCCGGCTTCCAATACGAAGGCTGACCCTCCCAATGGTCCGGGCCGGTGAGTAAAAGCCGGATGCCTGTCTCTCGGGCAATCTCGATAAGCGCATCCAGTTTCTCAAGAGACTGTTCCTCAATAGTCTCGGCGTTAGGTTGAAAACTGCCGGCAGTAAGAAAGACACGTGTGCAATTGACGCCGAGCTTGCTCATAACCTGAAAATGCTGCCGCACCTTTTCAGCGTCAAACCGCCGCCATATTTTCGGCGCCCAGCCTGTATGAGGGTCGTAATAGTTGGTGCCCCAAACGATATAAGGATGGCCGGAATCGCGCTCTATAAAACCGCGGCCATCAGGTCTTATCACTATCAATTGCATCTTCGAAGGCTCTGCTGCGCTGCTTATTACAGAAAACCCGATAGCTGCTCCCGCCAGTACGGCAAGAAACCGGCTTCCTCCAAAAAATGACGGCAATGCCATAAATGAACATTTCAACCTTTGATTTGTCATTCGACCTCCTGTTGTTATTGCTTGTTGGAGATGTTGTTACCCGCCTCAGCGTACAGTTCAATCCCCGCAATCAACCATTTGCAGGACTAATCCTGCATCGTCCATTCGCATAATCTTCGAGCGTCTTGCCCGAGGTAAATTCGAGAATGCTTTCTGCAGCCTGGCGGATGTCTTCCAGAAGCTTTTTTGATTCAAGCTACATAGATTAGCTCACGAGACTTATTGATGGACTCAAGGAGATAAGGATTATGTATCGCTTTGGTTTCAACCAAATCAATGGAGCAGCGGAATAAATCCTGCAATGCCTCAAGCAAGCCAAAATAAGCATCGGCATGCTCGCCCGGCTGCAAAGGCAGAAATTCCACTAAGAAATCCAGGTCGCTGTTTTTCTGGGTCAAATCCCTCACCAGTCAAAGCTGAACCGAATATTTCGAACCGCTTGACACGGTACTGTTCACAAAGGCGATTGAGGGATTCGTAATGTTCCTCAATAAAGCTTATCATTTAATACGCACTCCAGAGATATAATATCTGCGGTGTGCCAAGCTCGAACAGAGTTGCTCTATCGATTTTGAATAAATTTTGCTTGCGGTAGCTCAAAAAGTCGGTCAAAGAGAACGGCTTGCGATATTCCACAACCTGGGCCTTGTCAATCCCCGCCAGAGATTTGGCCAATTCTATTGCCTCATCAAGATAGCCAATCTCATCTATCAGCTTTTCCTTAACTGCCTCCTGGGCACCGAAAATACCGCCGTCAGCCAGCCGCCTGACATCATCTACCGTAAGCGATGCTTTCCTTCCCTCAGCCACAACCTCTACAAACCTCTCAAGGGCAGGGGTGATTACCTTATCTCGCATATATTGGATTTCTTTCTCTGTAGGTTCTCTGAACGAGCTGGGCCAATCCTTTTTCTCGCCTGATTTGATGGTAACCGGCAAAACGCCGAGCTTATCCTCAAGCAATTCCTGAACAACAAGATACCAGCTTATAACGCCGATGGAGCCGGTAATCGTGGTTGGCTCAGCTATGATTTTCTCGCACGCAACCGACGTATAATAGCCGCCCGAAGCAGCAACGCCCTGCATAAACGCGATGACCGGCTTTTTTTCTTCCTCGCGGAACTTGCAGATTTCCTTATAGATTTGGTCGCTGGCTGAAATCGTTCCACCAGGAGAGCTTACCCGAACAATGACGCCCTTTACATGCTTATCCCGCCGAGCCGCCTTTAGCTGCCTATAGACATCGTCGGCTACTTCATCATATATTACGCCCTGCACTGTAATCATCGCAATTTTGTTTCTTGCCGGCCCTTCTCGTATGACTTCTTCGGTAAGGATACCTCTTTGCCCCGTTGCAAAGATAGCAACCACGCCGATTAGCATTAAAAATAATGCAATGTTTGCCATAACCGACAGTGCTAAAACAATGCCCCAGAAAATCCTCCAGCCTGCTCCTTTCCTCCGTGGTTCCATTCTCATCCTGCTCACACCCAGGCCGTTAATTGGCTCTGTTGTCTGCGGCTCCATTGGCCCCGACAAATTATTGTCTTGTCCAAAATCCATAATAAACCCTTTCAAAAATGACCGCCGCCATTATAAGTCGTGTACACCTTACCGTCAATCCTCAAAAATTATGCAATTGGCCAGACCGATTATTCTTTGATTAAGGTCGTTAAAGGCCCTCGCGCGTTTTGGACATACTTAATGAGCTGCCCGGCATACTGACACGTTTGGCCGGCCCAAAGCCAGCTGACAATATTTTCTATTTTGGCGTCACTTAATTTACGCCAATCACCAAAACGCAAATCGCCGGGCAGATTATATTTTTCCGCTTTTTTTAGCAGCACAGCGATACCGGCCATTGCTCCTAAAGCCATATTCCTCGGCTCAATACCGTGTTCCAAAGCGAGCTGCATGGTCCCAAATATGCGCCCATTCATCTCGAGCTTGCGTACTATATCGCGAACAACCCTAACAACCGTATCTCCCAGATAAGGATTGGTCATTCGTTCAAGCAGGTCCTCGGCGGAGACTCTGAAACCTGCTTCGGTAAAAAGTTCGTCACCAAGATGACCGTGCTTTTTTATAAGTGCCGCGCCACACTCTTTGAAAAAAGCGGCTCTGCCGATTTGCATAACGGGCTGGTCATCTTTGAGCTCGGTCATCTTCACATAGCCCTTGACGGTGGCAATAAAGCCAAGCAAGGAATGTATGGCGTTATGGCCGTACAGCTTGGCTTCCTCAAAAGGTAACAGGTCATCCTTTTCGATAAAGACTTTAATTCCAGGACTAAAATCAGACATCCGTGTTCGGCTTACTAAGATTCGATTGAACTGTTCCACCAAAAAAGCCCTGTTGATGCCCGGCGCTATGGTCTTCAGTTTTAATTCTGCAATTTCCGAGCGAAAACCTCCCTGTTTTCGCAGACCTCGGGAACCTTCGCATCGTGCTTCGGTTTCAGCAGGGTCAGTAACGACTCTGCTCATCTTGCCAATGACAGTATTGAGAAACTGCACTGATTTCTCAGACAGAATACCAGTTTTTTGAAAAACGGCTTTTTCTAATATTTCTGCCGCACGGTTATTGTTTTCCGCTGTGTAAATTATCGTTGCTTTTGCTGTCCTGTTTTTCAACCCTTCAGCTATCAATGAAGCAACACTGTTGGCGTCACCCGATTCATAGAAATTTACTGAAGGCAGGCAGGTAGTTACTTCCGTGGACTTTGCCAAAACTTCAAGAAGGGTTTGCTTATCTGCTGCGATGTTAGGATTTAGAAGTTCGACATTGTTTATCTTCACCGCTTCGATACCGTCGGCTTTAGCGACATTGACATAGTAGCTTCCCTTGTTTGCCCTGACGGCATCGACTAACTGGGCGTCAATCTCTGCTGCAACTATCCGTGTAAAATTGCCGCTTTGAAATGCTTCCTTGGCAAACAGACCGCCCTGGATCGGCCCGAATCCAAAACCGGTAAATATATGCTCTGTCATAATTTTTGGCCCGCGGCCTTCAGAAAACGATTGATTTGCTCTTTATCCGTTAAGATTGTCATTTCCAGGTCGTAAGTTTTGCTTTTTCCCGGCGCTATGTGAATTAGCTGTTTCTGCTCTCTCGCTTTGCTCTGGCCGATTGGCGGATTCGTCCCCGGCTCCAGAGCAGTAACATATTCGCCGGGACCCCAGTGCTGCCAGTTGCTAAGCCAGGGCAATTGTCTTTTCTTATACTTCATAACAAGCGCAAGGCCAAGCCCCCGATTGTAAAGGCCGACGATGCAAATCCCCTTTTTGTCAGCGGCCACGTCGATAAAAGCGCAGCCTTCGCCGCCGCCTCTGTGGCTGTCGAGCGGCCTTGAGCATTTTCGGAAATTGCGTCTGCTGTTGAAAACCGCATTGTCCATATCCATTCCACGTGATGCCCAGTTGCCTTTACATACAATTTCTGTTCCCTCATCAACCAGCGGCCAGCCGTAGTTGCAGTGATACAATATCATGTGTGGGGCCGGCGTATTGCCGAGATTTGTAACAACATCGTGAATTCGAACGGTCGGCTCACCGAGGGTGCCCGATATAGTACGTCTCAGTTCCAGATTCGGCCCAAACACACGGGATTCTTTCACCACCGCCGTAATACTCATTTGAAGTTTTCCCGCTGTCAGCTCCGGCTGCATAATTGATTCGACCCTTCCGGGAATATTACTGATACGTCCGTGCAAACCACGCTCACCGAATTCATCGCTTTCCGGCCCGCCAACGTGAGTTAGCCCGCACGTCGTCAACAAACCACCGCCAAAAGAGTACAGCCATTCCAGTCCTCGATTAGCATCAGGCCGGGGGGCAGTTACACCAGCATGGCTGAGCCAGGCAAGACTGTATTGATTATAAAAGGCATCAACGATATCCAGCCCTCTGTCGATAACCACCTTATATCGAAGTCCGGCTCCGGTGTTTACCCAGGCGATTCGGGCTCCTTTACCCAGGCCGTTATCCAAAACAGAGGTTTCAATGCCTCCAATCTGAGCGGAATTGTTAACCTTGTTCTGCCAGTTAAATCCAGTGTCCTTCGTGGCCATTTGCAATTCCTTTCTTTCTTATTATCTCAAACTGACCGATTTTTTACCTTTATCCTGAGGCGAAGCCGAAGGAACCGGCCTTAGTGGAGAGTAACTGCATCGCAACTGTTTTGAGATTGCTTCCCCTTCGACTTCGCTCAGGGCTAAAGGCTTTTTCCGCTCGCAATGACGCGACGTTCGTGTCATTGCAAAGAGCGTAGCGCTGAAAGTCCGCCACAGGTGGGACAAAGCAATCTCCCAATGTCACAAAACTTTCTCATAGCAGCTTAATTCAAAGCATTTCGCAATGCCTCAAAACTTGGATAAGCTACATCGCTGCGGACTACTTTCAGCATTTTACCGTAAGTTTTGATATTGCCGTACCTGTTGTTAAGCGGCGCTTTTATATAAAGTGATGCGAACAGATTGCCCATCTGCACAGCTTCGGCAAAATCTATAGAACCGTCCCTGAATAGGTCCAGATTGCGCCCGATATATGTAATAAGCCCTGCTCTGAATGCGTCCCCCGCCCCAACAAGGTCAACCACCTCACCTCCCATAAACCACGATTCGATTTTATTCGGCCCGCCGAGGCGACCATCGGGGCAAATATGTTTCTCGTAGGCCCCATCACTGACGGTAACACCAAACAGCTTTGTTCTGTTATCTTCCTGCCAGAATCTTTCGGTCAAAAAATCAAGAAAGTGCAGATTGTTTTCATGCTCTGTAAATCGTTCCCACCGGCGCCCGCCCGCAAGCGTATTTTCAGTCAGCTTTGCCTCATCGCAGGAGGTAAAGAACAAATCAACCTCAGGCAAAAGTGGCTCCAAAAGCCGATATTCTCCTATCGACTTACCAGCTTTAATCAGCTCGCCGGGGGTGCCTGTTAAAGTATGGCTGTCAACAATTGTAACAGCGCCATTGCTGCGACACCACTTAATAAACTCAGCTAAATCTCGGCCTCCGCTGGCATCACCCCTGTCGGACAGACCGGAATACATATAATGGACTATACTGGGTTTTAATTTTTCAACGGCCACTCTGAATATCTCAAAATCAAAATCATCATTGGCGTTGGGAAAATATGCAATACCTCCCCTGGCTTCGCCGGAGGTACTATGAATAAAGGTAGTCCCTGTTGGCAAATGGGGATGTACGTGAGCTTGCGACATATCGATGCCGTTCGCAGTCATCACATCGTAGAAAAACCTTCCCTGGGCATCAAGGCCGTCGTAATCGCCCTTGCCGAGGTTCACTCCCACGGCAACTTTCAAACCGGTTCGAGCAATCAGAGGCGCTGTGTTGCCGGGCCCGCCTGCGGTTGCAAAACCCTGCTCAATCCATCTTTTCAACCGCTCCTGCGAGTAATTCGGCATATCTTTGGTTTTACACTTAGCCAATCCGCCTTTGCCAACCAGCTTATCGGCGAATTTAAAATCCGGCCTTCTTAAATCCGTCACCCCAGTATTTAGAATCAACACATCCGTAGCCATACTTTTATTTTCGCAAAACACAATTTGTCATTCTGAGCACAAATAGCCTTTAGCCCTGAGCGGAGCCGAAGGGGAAGAATCTCTTATTTCAGCTAACCAGACCCTTCGCTTCACTCAGGGGGACAGCATCGAGATAATTTCTCAGTGCATTTGGGCTTCACATTTACCTATGGCAGGTCTGTAAAAATTTAACTGAACGTTGGGGTGTCCCGCCAAAAGAGACATTGGCACCGAGCTGTCAGAGATTTTCTTACTTACCATAAAGGTTGTCAATCTCATCCCGAAAGGATTATCGTGCGTACCTGCCTGCCATATCGAGACTTTTTCCGCCTTCCATGTTTGGACGGGCCCAACCGTAATTGCCTGTCTCGGCACACCGGTAACCACGCCGCCGCCGCTCGTTCGCGCGTTCTGCATAACAGTAACCGGATGCAAATCCACAATGCGCGTTGTAAGCCTGCGATACTCCTGTGGTGTCGGCGGCCCATCTTTATATTTACCTTCCCGCTTAACCGGGTCGTTGAACGCCCAGTGCTTTATATCACCCTGACCGCCCTGCATTACCACGCAGCGAACACCTTCCCAGCTCTTAATGTACTCCGCCGTATCAGCTTTTGGAAAATGGATATTGGACGCGGGCATTTTAAGCTCATCATCAATTCGATTAAAGCAAAGCTCCATATCAGCCTTTGCAAAAGACAGCGGATGTGCTCGCGGCACTTCCCTGCCGTCCATATACCATTCATCCATTCCCCAGAAATGGGCATCCTTGAGGTTCAGCTTCAATTCATTTACCAGGCGTGCCACAAGTGGTAGCTGCTCGGTCGGCCCAATCGGCCCACAGATACCCGCAGGACTATCAGCCGTGGCCTGTCTCCACGCTGTGATGTACTCCAGCGCCTCCGCAAGATAGAAGTCTTCAAGAGTGTCGTAGAAAACAACCTTAAAACCTTCTCTGCTCAAACCTGCCATATCCTCAGCCGTAAGTTTAGCTGCGTCATTGAGAATCTCATCATCAAGCGTGGTAAAATCCCACCACTGCGGCGCTAACATACTGATTTTTCTCGCCATTGTTATTTTCCTTATACAATGTGAACCAGCTCGCCGAGCTCGGCCTTGAGGATATTGTCCTGCGGATACGCATGGCCTAAATGCTGTCGAAACCCTTCGGCAAAGCTTGAGTTTATTCCCCGGCCTCTCCGCTCACCGAGCTTCTTCATTGAAATAACATAGTCATCTATACCGTGATGTTTCAAAAGCCAATTACGCTGACTTTCGTGACAGCAAAGCATTTGTTCCTTAGTGTCCATAACATCGGTTATATCAACTATCGTGCCGGCTTTTACCTTGGCGCCAAAGTTGTCTTTACCCTCCACTGGGTCCATATAGTAAAGATATGGAATCGGCTCAAACGGCTCGGCACCGGCTGTTTCTATGTTCACAACTCCACAGGCAAAACAGGCCGTCTGAGCAATCCTGCTGGCCATTTCGTGGTCAACCATATAATCTGAAGGGCTTGTTGTAAAGACGATAGTGGGTCTCAATTTTCGCAGCAGTCCAATGGCCTTCAGCAACGTTGGCCTGTCATACATAATAAAGATATCGTCGCGCTCGAGACAATGATAATTGCCGTCTAATATGCCGGCCGCTTTAGCAGCTTCAGCCCTGCGAATCCTGCTGATTTCTTCTCGGCTGTATTGAACTGTACCACAGTCTCCAGGCGTCAACGTCGCGATGTGAACCTGCCAGCCTTTCTTATGAAGCAATGTTAGCGTACCGGTACAAAAAAACTCGGCGTCATCAGGATGAGCACCCAAACTCAAAACAGTTTTATCACTTCTCATAACTACACTTTCCGAAAGTTCTTTATTATCCTATTTACCCATCAGATGGTTAATTATCAGTATATCTAACTCTTCATAATCGCGTTCAGCTATCAATTTCTCAACCTTGTCTTCGTCCAGACTCCGAACAAGCTCCACAAGAGCTAAGAAAATCTCTCTGCTGTTACGCAAATGCTTTGTAGCGACCTGCGGTTTCTGGGTGCGCATAGCTTTAACGTCCAGACCGACAAACTCACCGCGCGTGCCATAGTCGTACTGGTCCAGTATGCGCACCTGATTGAACGCCCTTCGTAAATCAACAGAGCCGAAGCTTTTGTCCTCATCGAATTTCAGGCCGTTTTGGTCGTTGAGATGAACCGTGAATAGCTTATTGTATGCGAGTGCGAAACCCATCTCATCCGAAGGGTCAAGGCCGGCAAGAATCACATGAGCACTCTCAATATTGACGCCGACACGCTCCGGCTCTCTGGTAAGGTAGCTCACTGCAACAGCGTGCCCGGTTGTCGGGATATAGGCCTGGTCCATAGGCTCGTTCGGCTTTGGCTCAATCGCAATTTTGATTTGAGGATTATAAGCCAACATATCATTTATGGCTTCCACAATTCGGTCAACAGCGACCTTGCTGTCCTTTGCTTCACGGATATACGTACCTTCGCGGGCAAGCCACAGTACAACCAGCTTTGTTTCAAGTGCATCCGCGATATCAATCATCCGCCGACTTCGGTCTTTGGCATACTGCCGGGACGCCGGGGCGTTCGATGTATAAGCCCCATCGATTGTTTGCTCATCCTCCCATAACCGCGGCGCTACAAATTCCGCTACAAGCCCCTCTCCTTCAAGTACTGAACGAACCTTTTTTGCCCTTTTGACTATTTCGATAAAGCTCAGATTATTCATATCCGGCACGGCGTCGTCATCGTGAAACTGTACACCATCAAAACCGAGCTTCTTATACATCGTAAGCTTCTTGCCAAACTCAATACTATCCCTGACCCTCGGCCCAAATGGGTCGGCACCTTCGTGAATATTCCACGGACCAAATGAAAAACGATATTCTCCGGACATCTTATCTCTCCTTAAATCTCTCTTAATGCTTTTGGCTCTCGCAACCGATAATAGCCGACTATCACTCTAACTTTTACAAAAAAATAGTTTGCATCTTATTTGAATTTACTTGTAGGTCTTTAATTATTTTTTTCTTTAAGCACAGCTCCCGCATGGCGAGCGTAGTGCCCGCGAAGGTCATAGGCGTATTCCTTCAGGATATTTTTGCCGATGTTCTCATAATCTCCACAACGGTATAATGCCCTCGCAAGAACAAGCTCACGCAGCGACAGATTTCGTGTCAAAGTATCCTCAGGCCCTGGTGGCGTCCGGCGCATCGCCACTTCGATATTAGTAAAAGCATGGCCGGTTATGCCTGGCTTTTTCAGAAATTCGGCTAATGGTCCGGCAGCAGCAGTATCGCCCAGAGTTTCAAGCGCTATCGCTACCGCACGACAATGCGAGAACTCACTTTCGACATCAAGCTGTTTAACCTTTTCAAGAATCGGGTCCAACGCCTGCTCGCTGCGTGTACGGCCGAGAGCAACGATAAGACTGTCAAGCTCACTTAAGCTCGCCCCGTACTGTCCCATCCCCGTATAATTCCAGCCCTTGTCCCAATCTCTGGCCTCCACCGCCTCAGCAAGAGTCCCGGCGCCGGCAGGCTCACCCAACATCCCGAGTATATGAGCGTAAGCAAGTTTGGCCTTTTCACTCTCAGCAGCTTCGTAAGCTTTTTTCAAAAGCGGCATTGAATCCTGCAACTGCGCAATGACCACCTCCAACCCGTCAAAGTCATTGACAACTCGCTCAACTGCTTGTGCTATTTTTTCTTTCGGCAGCGGAAACGAATCTTCATCCGTCAGCACTCTCTCGGGTAGATTACCTTTCTCGACTAAGTGCTTCTGGAGCGCCTTGATATCAATCTGACGGACGCTCTTGCCGCTATTAGCAGCCATCGCCGCCGCTATACCTGCGGCATAGCCCTGGTTTTGGATGTCTGCCTGCATGCGTATGACGGGCATCGCATCGCGGTGGGCGCTAGCGCCCAGCCCGGTAACCAGAATGCCGTCCAGACCCTTCGGCAGCAGACAGCGATAAGGCACGTTCACGAACATCTCATTTCTGTCGGGCGGCTTTAGCATAAACACCGGATGTATGGTAAAACCATGCGTATCGAAGTTGCTTCGGGCTATCACAATAGTGTCGGGATACGTTCGATTGTTTGAGATATCGAGCGGTGACATTATAAACTCACCGACTATACGCCGCCGTTCGCGCGTATCTACTAACTGACCTAAGTCATAAACGTCTTTAAATTTTTCCTTGGCGACAACAAATGCACGCCATACATCTACAACATCTGTGTCGTCGATAAAGGTCCAATCGGTATTAGTGTACCCGGTACCTAACTTATACGGAGGAAGCCCGGCACCCTGCACCGCAACACCCGCACCGTTGGTATAAGTGCACTTTGCCCCGGCCGCAGCGGCTATGTCGGCATTGCCGGTCGAATCAATAACCGCTTTGGCAAGTATCACGCCGCGACCTTCGGGTGTTGCAACAACTACGCCCTTGACACGTCCATCTTCAACAAACGCACCACAACCGAGCACGCCGAACCAAACGTCCGCGTCGGCCTTGCGCAGTTCGCTGCGATACCATTCCTTCTTCCTCTCGATATTCCATCCCCCACCTTCGCGTTTTACATCGGCTCCAAAACCAGCAATGCCCTCATCGATTTCTTTAGTAAAGCCCTTGATATAACCGTAATAGTACTTGCTGATAAGACCCATCGTTCCCACTCCGCCGAGTCCGTACAGGTATTCTAACACAAGTGTCTTGGCCCCCTGCCGTGCCGCGGAAATGCCGGCTGGTGCCCCGCCTGTACCTCCGCCAACAACAACCACGTCCACCTCCCCAAGGATGGGTACAGCCTGCTTATCCGTATGAATCCTTGAAGGCTCGGTTAATGTCCGACGTATCCCGCTCAAATTCTCTCGAACATCTCCCCCAGTAACAGGCACTGCCACCTTTCCGCTTAACCTGACGTTACGTATCTCCGGCACACCTCGAGCCTCCGAAGCGGCGGCAGAACCGACTCGACCGCCTACCTTCATCAGTTCCAATGGCCGAAGCAGCTTCTCTGCAGCACTGCGGGATAAATCCGCACAGCCGCCAAGCACGAACAGACGCTGAATGCTCCGTGGTCGGAAAACATCCATATCGACCTTTTCAGCGCCGGGCCAAACACCGGACAAACTCTTCTTTCCTTTCATCGGGTCAGGCGGTACCTGAAAGAGTGTCTCCGACGCATCTACCTGTCCGGGATGCCAGGTTTTGTCACGGACGATTTGTTCAGCCTGCGCAAACGAAGCAAAAGAGCCGTTCTTCATCGGTATTTGGAGCGTATATTCGATAGCCTCACACACTCTATCATCTTCGATTTTTATCGGCGAGGGCATCTTTCGCGCCTGGATGTCTTTACCGGCTCTTACCTCACCACCAATAACAATGCGCTTAAAGCGTTGCAGACCTTCTGGGTAAGGTTCAAATGTTGCACCGGCCATTCTCGCTACAGTTGCTCGCGTTGTCGCGTCGATGACGACCTTGGCCTTGACCGCCTGTCGCCCCGAACGGTTGGCCATAACGATACCTGCAACCTTCCCATTATCATCACGAAGTACATCCGTCGCATAGCAGCCATATAAAAACTGGACTTTTGCTTCGAGCAGTACCTCATCCAATGTTCGTTTTATATGCATTGGCGTCGCTGGTGATTCTGCAAAAAGCTTTCTGGCCAGCGGTGAAGTCGGCTCTTCGCCCGGCTCAAGCCACAAACGGTACGTGCCGCACAAGTCCGCGCCGAGATATGGCCGTTGTGCCGCAAGAAAAACCTTCATCCCTTTTTGTGCTGCTTCGACAGCCGCAGCAACGCCGCCTGTTGTCCCGCCGACAACCACAACGTCCACATCGTAAGCGACAGGAATATCCCTCGCCGACTCGTTCACTGCTCTTTTGGGCGAGGCTTTTGTACAGCCTGACTGTACACAAGGCAAACAAGATAGTGTCGCAACCAGTATAAGTTGAACAAATTTCTTCATTCCCGGTCCTTTATAATATCCTTCTCCTTTCAACTTTTTCCGGCTCTCAGCAACCCCCCACCTAAACTCTTTGTCTGCTCTTTAAACTGTCTAAGCACTCTTGTTTCTTCGATGATAACATTATCATAACTATCCAAACATTTGCAACAAGAATCCTTTTAAGTTACTTAAGCTACGATTCTCGTTGTTATGCTGGGCAAAACCAAAGTCTAAGTCGGCAGACGCGTTCCTGGCGGTTCCTCCTGTTGTGGCATCAATAATCAATTATCACAAATGAAAAAGGGGCCTATACCGAATCAATCGGCATAAGCCCCGAATTGTCACGAATCTTCTATATCAATCAAGCACGCAATCAGTTGCTGCCTAAATCCAGACTTACGGTGCCGGAAGATACAGACGAATATCATCGAAGTACATCGTACCTGAACCGCCGACTACCGGATTCTTCTTGTTGCCAAGACCAAGGGCAATCGTATTGACATTGACCAGATTCACGCCCTGACCTGCAAATGCTTGCAGGTCAATATTCCATTGGGTCCACTTATCTATCTGTGCAGCATTTGGATTATCATGAGAGACGACCGCACTGCCATTAAGAGCAACATACAACGTCTCAGCAGCATTAGCCGAATCACCTCTGAACCAAATCGTCAGCGTGCTGACACCATTCTCGGTCCAGTCACGCGGATAAGTCAGCGTCTTCTGGGCCTCCGAATACTTGAGGACGCTGTTGTCATAGAATAAAGGCATCGATTGAGAGCCTCCGTGAATGATAGTTTCCTCGGTATAAGAAGGAGTGCTTTCGTCGCCCACGGCTGCGCCGGTCCCGTTGCCGGGATAGGCCGGTTCATTACCATGCGCGGCATAGCCAAGCCCATCTTTCCACGACCACCATATCTCGTTGTTGCCAACGTTGTAGTCCTCGAAATCGTCCACGACAAGGAAGTTAGCGGTCGTAAAGCTCCAGACAGGGCCTTTCCATGGACTGTCGGCATTTGCGTTATTGACCTCATCAATCCGCCAATAGTAGGTGGCATCCCACAGGAGTTTTCCGGGGTCATAGCTCTCGGAACCAAAGGCCTTAGCACCTTTATATTCTGGCGAACTGGTATTGGCATTGCGCACGACCGCTTTATCTGTGCCGAAATAGACCTGATGCGAAGCAGCATTGACTCCCGGCGACCAGCTAAGAATCTGTGTTTGCTTTACATCCACAGCGCCGTTAGAAGGCTTCAGGCTCACGACGGCACCCTGAGTGGTAAAGCTCCACACATCGCCTTTATACGTGGCGACGGCATCAAACTCATCGACCCGCCAGTAGTAAGTCTTAGCCAATTTAAGCGGGCCGGGATTATAGGTCGCAGTCCCTTGAGGAAGACCCCCAGCGGCATTGTTCACATCGTCAAAATTATCACCGAAATATACATAGTGCAATTTCGCACCGAAACCTCCCGTCCAGCTAAGCTTCACATCCAGGGCTACAAGCTCGGCACCATCAGCCGGCTTGGCACTGTATGCAGTCTTGGGAGGAATACTAAAGCTCCAGAGCTTGCCTTTCCACGGACTGTTCGGGTCGGCATCATTGACCTCATCGATTCGCCAGTAGTAAGTCGTGCCCGGAACAAGGCCTTCCGGATAAGGAAATCCTGGGAATCCGACAACAAAATATGTCGAGGGCTGGTTGCCTATGAATGCACCTTCGGCACCGTCATTCACGTCGTCAAAATTATCGCCGAAATATACATCGTGCGAGACCGCAAAATCCCCCGGTGACCAGCTAAGGTTCACCCACGTATCCGCATGGATGGCGCCATCAGCCGGAGTGGGGCCAAAGGCAAACGGATATCCTTCAAGACCTAACATAGCAGCTTGAATCTCGGCCTCCGTCAGCGCATGGTTGTACACCTGTACATCGTCAATAATACCCCGGAACCACTGACCAGTACCCCACGCACCAATAACGGTATTACCTGTTGTCCCGAGATAAGGAGTAGCAGACGCTTCAGCTTCCTGCACACCATTTATGTATATCCTTCTGTTTTGATTTTCAAAATCGTACCAGAAAGTGATGTGGTACCACGTATTCTCCTGGATGAGCCCGCCAGCCGTATCGAGGTCATTATTATAGAATCCCATGCGAACGCCACCAGCGGGCACATTTCCACTGCCGACCCCTCCGATCCTAAGATGCATATCCGTGTTATTTGAACCTGTTAGCCCCGTGGAGAAGACGACTTGCTCGCCGGTATACAAAACCGCATTAACCCACATTACGATAGTGAAACTTCTATTATTGAACGGAATATTTGGAGCAACAACACGGGCATTAGAACCATTGAATCCCAGTGCGCCACCAAGCTGGCCTGCCACCCACTGTGCGCCGCCCTCGAGTGTGCCATCATTGCCGTTACCACTTGAGTCAACAGCGGTGGTCCCGGAGCCTTCATCAAACCTCCACCAGGCTACAAGTTCAGCACTGGCCGTACTCGTCAAAGTCAGGCCCAGCACCAAAACAAAAGAAACCAAATAAATCAATTTTTTAGACATAATAGTCCTCCTTCAAAAAAGTTAAAATGAAAACGACCGATAATAATTGTAACGCTTACTAAATTCTTCATTCTATATTTACCAAGGATAATCTAAACAGCTCGCCACTACCTCCTTTCTTCAAAAGCCCAATACGAGTGGTGAATTGAGATGTAAAATGTTAACTCCTCAGCACAAAGCTCTCACTCACAACTCTGTTTCTTGCAAAATAACTCCTCCTCTATTCGGAAAACTACAAATATTTCGCGGTTCAGACAACCAAAATACGTAGAAAGCCATCTCTGCAGGCACGGCCTCCAACAATCTTATTTATACCAAATAATCCACCTCTATTTCAAGAAAAATTTTCAATCTTGGAAGAGATTATGCACACTTTTCGATAAGATTACGCAATAAAACGTAATTATCTTATTTGCAAAGTCTTACAAGTATTTCTTAAAGAGCTGTTTTCTGAGGTATCTCCCTTTCATTTTTTGGTCGATGTTTCCATCTGCGGTGCAGCCACCAGTACTGGCTTGGGTCTTCCCTCACAAATTCTTCAATTGCTTTAGTGTACTCTGTAGTAATCCACTCCAGGGGATTATCCTTTTCGGCCCATTCTTCAGGAAAAATAATGCGATTAACCCCAATTTCAAAATAAAAACGGTTATCAATCCTCCTGCTGTACCCCACTACTATCGGTACGTTATAGGTAATAGCAAGTAAGCCTATACTTTTATAAGTGCTGGCCTTTCGCCCGAAGAAATCGACGAATACTCCTTTCCTGCCGGCATCCTGGTCAGCAATAAAGCAGAGAGTAGCGCCGGTAGAGGTGATTTTTTCCATAATTTCGGCTGCGCCCTTCTTATCGACTATTCTTTGTCCGGCTCGCTTGCGGACCCCATATAAGTATTCATTAATAAACCTGTTGTCCAACGGCCGGGCGATGCTGTAAATATTAAAGCCAAACAGCCCCATAACGTAACCTATAATCTCAAAGTTACTGTAATGGGCGGCAACCATCAACAGTCCTCTGCCTTCCTGCATCAGCCATTTGGCCCTTTCGGCATTCTTGTACCGAGAGTAATTACGCCAGTTATACGTTTTTACTAATCTCGGCGTAAACAACACATCAATCGCCAGCATTGCAATATGTTCGAAGCTTCGTTGGCCTGTCTGGCGGATCCATTGCTCGCTTTTTTCAGGAAAACTTGCGCGAAGATTATCCAAAGCCCGCTTTCGGCCGCGATGATAGTGTTTCCACAACAACCGACCGAGAAAGCAAGCGAAGTCCAGATTAGTTTCGACATTAAAAAGGTAAAGAAAAACTACAAGAATCCGCAGCATAAGATAGCCGAGCCAATCCATGAAGGGATTGTGCTTCTTCTTTTTCTTCTTTCGCGGGTATAAATCGGTCATAGGCAGTGATTTTATGCTCAAAGCAATCCCTGTCAAGTTTTGAATACCTCAAAAGGAATATTAGCCGTTTTTCTGCCTCTTATTGACTCTTCAAAAGCAAAGCATCGACTTAAAAATCAATATTTACTAACCAACAGTCGATGCTCAAGCCGAGATTAACCAGACAATCAGAAAATCCCAAAAAAAGTGGCCTTTTTTCTTGAAATCAAGGTGGATTATTTGGTATAAATGAGGTTGATGAAACCTGTGCTTATGCTGCAGGCAGATATTTGTGTATTTTTTGTTTTCCGGCGAGCGTAATTTTTTTTGGTCTTTCGATAGAGGAGGAGTTTTTATGCAGGACACAGAGTTGGTTGTAATGGCGACTTTGTGCTTGGGAGGGAGGATTTTCACATTTCAATGAGAAATTCATGTTTTGAAAACAACGAGTGTTTTGGTATGTGGCCAAAGCATAATTTATAATTGTTTTAATTTTTTTACAGGAGGACTATTATGTGCAGGAAATTGATTTATCTATTTTCTTTTGTTCTGATGCTCGGCATTGTTCTGACGAGCGTAGCCAAGGCAGACCTCGTCGGCTGGTGGAGGTTCAATGAGGGCTCCGGTAACACCGCCAATGACAGTTCAGGCAATGGTCACGATGGGACGCTGCTTGGAAACCCGGAATGGGCATCCGGCCCGCCAGGTTTCGGCGGCGCACTTGCATTCCACCCGGACAAATGCACGGGGGTTGACTGTGGAATATTCGACCCTACCAATGGGACGGGGCAATTCACTGTTGCCCTCTGGGCGTTCTGGGATGGAACGGGGACCTATCAGCATTTTCTCACCAAGTCGGCCGAATATGGCGCAACTACCATGATGTTCCAGTTCGAGTTATGGGGGGCACATACTGATGCCTCTTATACCGACAGAGTGGGTGTTACGTATCAACCTGCCGGGTCAGTTGCCTTCTTTATTATGCCCAAAAACGAATGGGTGCACCTTGCCCTTACGTTCGATGGAAGCAATGCCGTAATTTACCTTAACGGTGTCGATGAAGAGGGCCCTAAACCATTCTCAATTGGTCCGGATATTGATGCTCAGGTCGAAATCGGGTATACCAGTACTCGTCCCAGTGGTATTGATAGAACCTTCGAGGGTAGACTCGATGAAGTCCGCATTTACGACTATGCCCTGACGGGGGCCGAGATTCAATTTATCATGCAAGGTGGTGAAGGATATCCGTATGCCTTGGGTCCTTCCCCCGCTGATGGTACCTTATATCCGGATACGTGGGTGAACCTTAGCTGGCGTCCGGGAGATTTCGCGGTCTCGCACGATGTGTACTTCGGTGATAATTTCGACGACGTAAACAACGGAGCCGAAAGCACATTTCAAGGCAATCAAACTGGAACGTTTATTGTTGTCGGCTTTCCAGGATTCGCTTATCCGGAGGGTCTTGTTCCCGGCACAACCTACTATTGGCGAATCGATGAGGTCAATGACACCGAGCCAAACAGTCCATGGAAGGGCAATGTCTGGAGCTTTTCGGTTCCACCCAAGACCGCATACAATCCCGCCCCGGCTAATGGTGCCGAGCTTGTAGCCCTGGATGTGAAGCTTAGCTGGACGGCAGGTTTCCGTGCAAAATTGCACACCGTCTATTTCGGTGACAATTTTGACAATGTGAGCAATGCCGCCGGTGGGCTTCCGCAGGGAGTTGCAACATATACTCCTCGCGGCCCGCTTAAATTGGCCAAGACCTACTACTGGCGGGTCGATGAGTTTGATGCCGTCGCCACGTATAAAGGCCAAGTCTGGAGCTTTACTACTCAGGGTGCCGTTGTGAGCCTTAACCCGTCTAATGGCGCTGTGGATGTAAAGCACACGCCGGTTCTTGCCTGGTCGCCGAGTGTCTATGCCGCTTCGCATCAGGTCTATTTCGGCGCTGATAAAGATGCCGTGAAAAATGCCGGTACGGGTTCACCAGAGTACAAATGCACTAAGGCACTTGGTTCTGAGAGCTATGACCCCGGAAAACTCCTGTGGGATGCCACCTACTATTGGCGGATTGATGAGGTCAATAACGCAAATGCCGACAGTCCGTGGAAAGGCCCTGTCTGGAGCTTTACGACAG
>Ga0315296_10000077_pt1 | contig 100046 bp, 91 predicted proteins | sample YL17G14_18_MG_FD_203921 | JGI IMG/M metagenome (GOLD analysis project Ga0315296, IMG submission 203921) | Sediment microbial communities from Yellowstone Lake, YNP, Wyoming, USA - YL17G14_18 | ecosystem: Environmental > Aquatic > Freshwater > Lake > Sediment | place: USA: Wyoming | collected... | reverse complement strand
ACTCCTCCTCCACTCAGTGGAGAGACGATGAACAGATGGGCGGTTGACGGAGCAGCACCCATTGGAACCCTCTGTGAATAGGCAGAAAGTTTCTTCAGGGCATTGGCGAGCCCATGAGCACTTCCAGCCATCCTTGCGCCTGAGCCGTCTGCCATGTATTCCCTGCCTCTTGAGATCGCGAGCTGGATGATCACCGCAGCCAGGGGAGCAAGGACAGCCATGAGGAGGAGCGCGAGAGGATTGCTTCCCCTGTCCTCGTCACTCCTTCCTCCGGCGCCAAAGTAAAAGGCGTAGCTGGCTAACCTTGCCAGTATTGTGATTGCCCCTGCGAGTGTGGCAGCAATGGCGCCGATCAAAGTATCCCGGTTTTTAACATGAGACAGCTCATGTGCCAGGACACCTTCCAGCTCGTCTTCGTTCAGGAGCCTCAGGGCTCCCTCTGTAACCGCAACGGCGGCATTTGCCGGGTTTCTACCCGTTGCAAAGGCATTGGGCGATTGCGAGGGGATAATGTAGATTCTGGGAACAGGAATTCTTCCCTTCTGCGCCAACTGTTGGACTGTCCTGTGGAGAGCAGGGGCATCCTGCGGGGAGATGGCTTGGGCACCATACATCGCGAGCACGATCTTGTCGGAGAACCAGTAGGTGAGCATGTTCATGATTGCAGCAATCATCAGGCCGGCGATCATCCCCTGATTCCCTGATACAGCGCCCCCGAACACAATGAGCAGGCCCGTGAGGGCTCCAAGCAGCAGTGTTGTTTTAATTGTATTCATGGGAAAAGCTTACCAGTTCCTGGGGCTTTTCTCATAGTGTTTATCGAGCTCCCTGATATGTTCCTTTGCCTTTTCATCAAGCCTTTCAGGAATTGATATTCTGATTACGGCATAGAGATCCCCTCGCCCACCACCTTTGAGATGGGGGATGCCTTTCCCCTGAAGGCGCAGCCTCTGTGCTCCCTGCGTTCCGGGAGGGATCGTGAGGGTGGTCTTCCCCTCAAGGGTGGGGATGTCAATTTTTGCGCCCAGGGTTGCCTCGCTTATCCTGAGGGGAACATCAAGATAGATATCGTCTTCCTTCCTTTCAAAGAGCCTATGGGGCGTGATGGTTGGAACAATATAGATGTCTCCCGACGGCCCTCCATTTTTTCCTGCGTGTCCCTTTCCTGCTACGCGTATCCGGGCGCCGGTGTCAACCCCGGCCGGGATTTTCACCGAGATTCTCTCTGTTGACCTCCTTCTTCCCTCCCCTCCGCAGCTCCTGCACGGAGATGAGGAAAGGCTGCCGGTTCCACCGCACATGGAGCAGGGGATAGATGTGCTGAAGAATCCCTGACGGTTTCTGATCTGTCCGGAGCCCCTGCAGGAAGGACAAGTCCTGCTTAATTTGCCGGGCTCGAGGCCTCTACCCTTGCATGAAGGGCATGTGTCGAGCCGTTCAATTGAGAGATCTACGGTTTTCCCCCTGAATGCATCCTCCAGGATCAGGTGAATGTGGTATTCTATGTCTTCTCCGGCTGAAGGAGCCGGGGTGGATGCGCTGGGGCGTCCCTGCGCCCTTGCGCGGCCCTTGAAAAGCTCTTCAAAAATATCCCCGAAGCTTCCGGCGCCGGGTGAATCGAAATCAAATCCCTCAAATGGAGACCCGGAGGTGTAGTAGCGGTAATAGCTTCCGGAGGGATTGTGGCCCCCCTGGAATGCAGCATTCCCGAATGTATCGTAACGTTTTCTCTTCTCGCTGTCGCTAAGAACCTGATAGGCTTCATTGATATCCTTGAAACGTGCCTCGGCGCTTTTATCGCCGGGATTCAGATCGGGGTGAACTTTCCGTGCAAGCTTTTTATAGGCCTTTTTAATCTCCTCCTCGGTGGCATTCTTAGACACACCGAGGATCTCGTAGTAATCCTTCTGCATGAAACAATATTATAACAGTCGGTCAATGGACTTCAACCGTAACCTGTTGTGGCTTGATTTTTTGTGATTTCGGTAGAGTGACTTTCAGGATGCCATCCTTGAACCTTGCCTCAGCCTTGTCCTTTTCAACCGAGGAAGGAAGGTTGAACGACCTTATGAATTTCCCGTAATAGCGCTCGATGCGATGATACTGTTCTTCTTTGATCCCCTTCACAAATTTTCTCTCGCCCTTGAGTGTGATGACATTCTCTTTCACCTCAACATGGATGCTTTTTTTGTCAAGCCCGGGAAGTTCCACAATGATGAAGATGGACTCCGGGGTCTCAAGGATATCCACAGGAGGGGCCCATACGCCCGAGCCCAGTTCTTCCTCGTCGTAGCGGGACTTTATTAGGTTGCTTTCAAAGATCCTGTTGAGCTTTTCCTGTAGGGTGACAAGGTCTATGAATGGGTCCCATCTTATTAATTTCAAGGCGCTTTACCTCCTATTTTTTGTCCTCAAATTCAGCGTCAATCACATCGTCGCCCTTGGGCTTCTGGGGCTGTGGGCCCTCGCTTGCGCCCGGTCCGGGAGGGGTTCCGGGAGGGGACTGAGGGGGCTGCTGTCTGTACATGAGTTCGGCGATCTTGTACGATGCCTGAGTCAATCTGTCCGAGGCCTGCTTGATTGCAGACACATCGTCCCCCTTCAGGGCTTTTTTGGCCTCGTCCAGGGCGGACTCAACATCTTTTATTTCATTGCCGGAGATGCGTCCCTTGTTTTCATTCATAATCTTCTCCGTATTATATACGAGATTGTCCAGATGGTTTCGGGCCTCCGCTATCTCCTTCCTCTTTTTGTCCTCCTCACTGTGCGATTCCCCTTCCTTCACCATTTTTTTGACCTCATCCTCGCTCAATCCGCTCGATGCAGTGATGGTGATCTTTTGTTCTCTCTGGGTGGCAAGGTCCTTGGCGGACACATTGACGATCCCGTTGGCATCAATGTCAAATGCAACCTCTATCTGGGGAATCCCCCTTGGGGCGGGCGGGATGCCGACAAGGTGAAAGCGTCCCAGTGTCCGGTTGTCACCAGCCATGGGGCGTTCCCCCTGGAGAACATGTACCTCCACGCTTGTCTGGCCGTCGGCAGCGGTTGAAAATATCTCTGCTTTCCTCGTTGGAATCGTGGTATTTCTCGTTATGAGGGTTGTCATCACGCTGCCCAGGGTTTCGATGCCCAGAGAGAGCGGGGTGACATCAAGGAGGACCACATCCTTCACTTCTCCGGCCAGGATACCTCCCTGTACGGCAGCGCCAACAGCAACGACCTCGTCCGGATTCACCCCCTTGTGTGGCTCCTTTCCGAAGTGTTCACGGACAACATCAACAATCTTGGGCATCCGTGTCTGCCCTCCCACAAGCACTATCTCGTCTATGTCCTTTGGGGACATCCCTGCGTCCTGAAGTGCCTGCTTTAAAGGGCCGAGGCTCCTTTCAATAAGTTCGCCCGAGAGTTGTTCCAGCTTTGCCCTCGTTAGGGTGATGGTCAGGTGTTTAGGCCCGCTGGCATCGGCAGTGATGAATGGGAGGTTGATCTCTGTCTGTTGGGCCGTGGACAGCTCGATCTTCGCCTTCTCTGCGCCTTCCTTGAGCCTCTGAAGTGCTATGAGGTCCTTAGATAGATCGATCCCCTGGTCTTTTTTGAACTCTGAGATGAGCCATTCAATTACTTTCTGGTCAATGTTGTCTCCGCCAAGATGGGTGTCGCCGTTGGTGGCCTTGACCTCAACAACATTGTCACCCACCTCCAGGATGGAGATATCAAATGTTCCTCCGCCGAAATCATAGACAGCGATCACTTCGTCTTTTTTCTTGTCCAGGCCATAGGCCAGGGCTGCGGCCGTAGGCTCATTGATTATCCTCTTGACATCCAGACCGGCGATCCGACCGGCGTCCTTCGTGGCCTGTCTCTGGGAGTCGTTGAAATAAGCCGGGACAGTGATGACAGCCTCGGTCACGGTGGCACCGATGTGGGACTCGGCTGCCCTCTTGAGCTTCTGGAGGACCATGGCGGATATTTCCGGCGGTGAATATTCTTTCCCCTTGATTAATACTCTGGCGTCCCCGTTGGATGCCCGAATCACTTTGAAGGGCACCATCTTCATCTCTTCGGAGACCTCCTCATATCGCCGGCCCATGAAGCGCTTGATGGAATAGACCGTATTCTCAGGGTTGGTGACGGCCTGCCGTTTGGCCACCTGTCCCACAAGGATTTCTCCGTCTTTTGTGTAAGCTACCACAGAGGGGGTCAAACGGTTCCCCTCCTCGTTTATAAGAACCTTCGGTTCTCCGCCCTCCATAAGGGCTACAACCGAATTCGTTGTTCCAAGGTCAATTCCGATAGTTCGCCCCATGGTAAAATCCTCCTTTCAAATCATAATCTAATCATTATCGGGCTCCAGTCAACCCAAAAAGGCACATTTTTTTGGCTCCATTGGCGAACCTATGGAAAAATCACGGGTTTCCTGATAGAATCCAAGCCATGGCTCCCATGGCTCATCGATGGATTGCTTGCGTTCTAATGGTTATTCTTTCATGCAGCGGCGCCCAGGTGAAGAAGGGACCCGATGCCAAGCAACTCTACGATGAGGCGAACAAGGAGCTTGAAGGAAGGAAACTCTTCTGGCTCATCCCAGTCAAAGACTATCAGGCTGCGATAGAAAGCTTTCAAAAGGTCATTGACCAGTATCCCTATAGCCAGTGGGCTATCCTTGCGGAATTGAAGATTGCTGATGCCACATTTCTCAAGGGGGACTACCTTGAAGCTGTGAGTCTTTACAAGGAGTTCCAAAAGAGGCATCCGACCAATGAGAATATCCCTTATGTGATCTTTCAGATGGGCCTGTCGTATCTAAATTACCAGGATGATCTTTCTATATTCGGAGGGATTCCCTACGACAAGGATCTTATTGCGGTGGAGAATGCTATTGTGGAATTCGTATATCTCACGGACTATTATCCAACCAGCCCCTATGCGGAGGAGGCAAAGGAGAAGACTGTCATCTGCAAGAATCTTGTGGCCAAGCATGAGCTGTATGTTGGGGACTTTTACTTCTCCCGTAACAAGTATCAGTCTGCAATCCCGCGATACAGGAGAATCGTTGAGGAATTCCCGGGCACGCTCGTGTTTGAGAGGGCGCTCTACGATCTCGGGCGCTGTTATGTGAACATCAACGAGTCCAGCAATGCCCGGGAGATCCTAACCCGGCTCATTGAATCTTTTCCCCAGGGGACCTATACCTCTGAGGCGAGGAGGATGATTGCCTCTATTTCTTCGCAAGCGGACAAGGATTTGTAAGGGGCTGTTTCCACTTTTTCTGGTATGTATTCTGTCCTGTGCCGGCGGCGAGAGGGAAATCGGAGGGCTCCTGGACAGAAGAGCCAGGGCGCTGGCTGAAAAGGATATTATCCTCTACATGTCCTGCATCTCCAGGGATTACAGGGATGAGGGACGTGATTTTGAGTATGTGAGGCGGAATGTTTCCAGATATTTTTCATCTCTGGATGGAGTTGAGGTCCGGTTCTCGGGAAGAAAGATTTATCTTGAGGGCAGTGAGGCTACAGTTTACCAGGATGTGATCATGAGGATCATGGCCGGGGAGGGGAATAACAAGGTTCAAAGAGGAAGAGAAAGGCTTTACATGAAGCGTGAAAAGGATGGCTGGAAGATAAGGGGAGGACTATATGGAAACTGACCTAAAAGAGCTTTATCAGACGGGGAAGGAAAGTTTTCAGAAGGGGGTATATACAAAAGCCCAGGAATATTTCGAGAGGTTCATAAAGAAAAATAAAGAGTTTGCAGATGTCTTTAACATGCTTGGCATCATCTATCACGGTCAGGGTAACTTTACGAAAGCGGTTGAATCATTTGAGAGGGCGTTAAAGATCAACTCCAAATATACCGAGGCAGCCCTTAACCTTTCGGTGACATACAATGACCTGGGACAGTATGCCAGGGCCAAGGAGGTGTATTCAAAGGCAACCAAGGAAAAGAGGGTTGAATCTGTTGCGGAGCTTCAGGATGATTACGCAAGGGCAAAGGTTGCCAATATGCACTCAGAACTGGGCGATGTTTACAGGAGCATTGGACTCTACGATGAAGCCATTGAGGAATATAGGAAGGCCCTGAAGCTCAAGCCGCAGTTTGTGGATATAAAAACCAAGCTCGGTATTGCCCTGAGGGACAGGGGCTACACCGGCCAGGCCATACGGGAATTTGAGGAGGCCAAGGTTGTTAATCCCGAGTATCCCCTCGCCGGGATCCACCTCGGGATTGCTTTGTATTCCCAGGGGAAAATTGAGGAGGCAATAGCCGAGTGGGAGGATGTCATAAGGAAAAATCCCGGGAATACCCTGGCTGAAATGTACCTCCGCCTTGTTAAAAAAGGATCCAACCGTTAATTGGGGTTAGGCTTTATCTGCTCGCGGGGGATATATATATAATGTTAATGGGCAGGCTAACCTGTCTCCACAATAGTGTAGATCTTGTTGAGGGCGTCCTTGAGCCCTTCCTTCCTTGTCCCTCCGGCCTGGGCGAAATCCCCCCGGCCCCCTCCGCGTCCGCCGACTATCTCGGCAGCGGCAGTGAGAAGTTTTCCTGCATGGAAACGGTCAGTTAGATCTTTGCTGACGAAGGCCACAAGGTGTGCCTTTTCATCCCTGATAGTCCCGAGCACGACGATCCCTGAGCCCAATCGCCCCATCATCGTTTCAGCCATGTCCCTGAGGGTCTTGAGATCAACATCATCCACCTCAGCCGAGAGGACTTTCACCCCCTTGATCTCCCGCATGCTGGATAAGACATCAATGGGCTTCTGCCCTGAGATCTTACGGGAAAGTCTCTCTACCTCTTTTTTGAGGGCTTTCTTCTCATCAAGGAGCTTCCTCATTCTATCCAGAAGATCGTCCTTCCCTGAGCCGAGAAGCTCGGATGTTTCCTCGAGGACCTTCATCATTGTTTTGAAGTGCTCCAGGGCTCCTTTCCCAGTGAGGGCTTCTATCCTCCTCACACCGGCCCCTATCGCGGTATCGGACAATATTGTGAAAAGGCCGATCTGACCGGTCGCCCCTGTGTGGGTCCCGCCGCACAACTCGGTGGAGAAATCTCCTATTGAAACAGCCCGCACTATATCACCGTATTTTTCCCCGAAGAGTGCAATGACCCCTTTCCCGAGGGCGTCCTTATAGGCCATCGCCTCGGTCTTCACCGGATGATTTTCCCTGATCCGTGCATTGACCATATCCTCAATGACGGAGATCTCCTCGCTTTTCAAAGATTTCCCAAAGGTGAAGTCAAAGCGGAACCTGTCCGGGGTCACAAGGGAACCTGCCTGCCTGACATGCTCTCCAAGTGTCCTCCTCAGGGCCCAGTGGAGCAGGTGGGTTGCCGAATGATTGGCGGCCGTTGCAGCCCTTCGGTCTGCATCGACCAGAAGCCGCACGCGATCTCCGTTCTTAAAAGCCCCCTGTGTTGCCCTCCCGATGTGGGAGATCACCTCCTCCGACGGCTTCATGCAGGTCTCTACGACAAAGGTGCTTTTTCCTCCCTCGATCTTCCCCTGGTCGCCAACCTGACCCCCGCTCTCCCCGTAAAAAGGGGTTTCCTCCACGATCAGCTCCCCAAGTTCGCCTTCGCGGAGGATATCAACCGGCTTTCCGTCCATGAAGATGCCTATTATCGTGGATTCTCCGACGAGGCTGTTATAGCCCGTGAACCTCGTGCGATACTCGGCCCTTCCGGTTGAAGTGCTGAGGGTGGCTGCTGGCCGGGACGCCCGCGCTCGCGACTGCTGCGCCTCCATCTCCTTCTGGAATCCCGCCTCGTCCAGGTCAAAACCCTCCTCCCTGGCCATATCACGCGTCATATCCATTGGGAACCCGAAGGTGTCATAAAGTCTGAACGCAATTTCTCCGGGGATACCCCTTTGACCGGCCTTCTTGAGCTTTGAGACCTCCTGATAGAAGATCTCCATACCCCTTTCCAGGGTTTCAAGGAACCTCTCCTCTTCGGTCTTGATGGTCTCTGACACGAAGGACTCCTGATGAACCAGCTCAGGATACGGCTCCTTCATCAGCCGAACGATCGTGTGCGAGATTTTGTGAAGGAAGGGGCCATCGATCCCGAGCTTCTTTCCGTGGCGGCTCGCCCTCCGCATGATCCTTCTCAGGACATATCCCCGCCCCTCGTTGGAGGGAAGTATCCCTTCTGCAACAAGAAATGTCATGGCACGGACATGATCGGAGATTGCCCTGAAAGATGTCTCCATGCCAGATTTTTCTGATGCCTTTGGCAACAGTGTTTTTATTTTCTTAATGATGGGAAGGAAGAGGTCGGTTTCATAGTTGCTCTTCACGCCCTGGAGCACGGCTGCGGTCCTTTCCAGGCCCATGCCGGTATCTATGCTCGGCCTGGGAAGAGGTGAGAGGACCCCCTTTTCATCCCTGTTGAACTGCATGAAGACGAGATTCCAAAGCTCAAGAAACCTGTCGCATGTGCAGGTGATGTCGCACTGGGGACGACGGCATCCAACCTCCGGGCCCTGGTCAACGATCACTTCCGAGCATGGGCCGCATGGGCCAACATCTCCCATGGCCCAGAAGTTGTCTTCATCTCCCCGCCTGACGATCCTATCGGTCGGGGCATCCGCAATCTTTCTCCAAAGGCCGAAAGACTCCTCATCATCTTTATAGATCGTTATCCAGATGTCTTTCTTGGGAAGAGAGAAATGTTTATTTAATAGCTCCCAAGCGAATGAGATGGCGTCTTCCTTGAAATAATCACCGAAGGAGAAATTGCCCAGCATTTCAAAGAAGGTATGATGCCTGACTGTATAACCGACATTCTCCAGGTCGTTATGCTTGCCCCCTGCCCTGAGGCATTTCTGGGCTGTGGCGGCCCGTTTGTATGGTCTGGGTTCCTCGCCCAGGAAAGTCCTTTTGAATTGCACCATGCCGGCATTGGTGAAAAGGAGGGTAGGGTCATCGTGTGGGACAAGCGGAGAGCTCGGAAGGGCCGTGTGCCCCTTTCCTTCAAAATACCTCAGAAATGCCCTCCTGATCTCAACGCTCTTCATGATGCAGGATCTTCACATATTATGTGGCAATTGTGCAAACACATCAAGAAGGCGAATCGCGTCACCTATAATGTAACCATGCAAGGTATCATCTTGTCATCTAAGAAGGTAACCGTAGGCACTTGGTCCTTCCGGGGGTATCCTCTCCTCCACAGACAGGAGGAGAGACGATGCGAGGACACTTTACCATGACTTACCTGGAACGCAGTTACCAGCGGTATCACAACGCCTCTAAGGCGGACAAGGGGCGCCTTCTGGATGAGCTCTGTTAGGTATGTGGGGTCAACCGCAAGTATGCCATCCGGAAGCTCTCTCAGCCCCTGGAGACAGGACGGCCTCAGGCTCCCCCGAAGAGGCCCAGGCCCAAAACCTACGGTCTGGCCCTCCTGGGCATCATCAAGAGCGTCTGGGAGGAGGCAGGGTATCCCTGGTCGGTGCGTCTCAAGGCGATCCTGAGAGGGTGGCTGCCCTGGATCCGAAAACGCTTCCGCCTCTCCCCAGAACTGGAGATGCAGATGCTCGCCATCAGCCCCCGCACCCTCGATCGGGCCCTCCAACCCTATAAACGAGCCCTCAAGCGCCGCCTCTACGGACGCACCAAACCGGGCACCCTTTTCAGCCCTCGGTGCGCCTGATCAAGACCGTTCGGGTCGGCTCCCGCCTCAAGCGCTTCTATGATGCTCCTCAGACCCCCCTCAGACCCCCCTGGACCGCCTCCTGGACGCCCAGGGAGCTGACCCTGAAAAACTCGCTGCCCTGAAAACCCTCCGAGACCGCACCGACCCCTTCGAACTCTCCCGTAAGGTCAGGGAGAAACTGGAGCGCATCTGGCGCCTGGCTCGTCATCGTCCTGCGCTCCCTCTCCAACACTCAGCCCCCAAGGATGAGCTCTCTACGGTGGAACGAGAGACCATGACGACTCTCTCTGAGGTCTTCGGCATGAAGGTCTATTACCGATCCCGCACAGGAGAACTTGTTCCCATCACCCATGTTAAAGCGTAGAGACCACATCATGGGGCTCCTCTATGGTTACCTTTTAGATGGCGCGATGATACCCTCCTACGGTTACCTTTTTTCATGGCTTGACAGGAAGGGAAAGTGCGGAGAGCTGACAGCTTAAGGCAAGGCGTGTTTTAGAACCGTTCGAATGATCCGTCGGCCCCTTCGCCCTTGCTGCCCTCGGGATCTTCCGCCTTCTTCTTGTCGAAGTCGTCCCAGGTGAGGTCACTGGTGGCAGTGATTCCCTTGACCCTGAGGGCGAAATCGTCCGGGTTGCTGGCCTGCCTTAGGGCTTCCTCGTAGGTGATAAACTGGCCCCTGAAAAGGTGAAGCAGTGACTGGTCAAAGGTCTGCATCCTGTAGGCTGTGAATCCCTTGGCAATAGCATCAGGGATCTCCTTGGTTCTGTCCTTGTCAATAATCAACTCCTTCACGTGCGCTGTGACAATGAGTATCTCCGCGGCGGGCACGCGCCCCTTTCCGTCCGCCCTGGGAACAAGCCTCTGGGAGATGACAGCTTTGAGCACAGAGGCGAGCTGGAGCCTTATGGCCTTCTGCTGATACGGAGGAAACACGGATACTATCCTGGTGATGCTCTCCGTGGCGTCAAGCGTATGGAGCGTGGAAAGGACAAGGTGTCCTGTCTCTGCGGCCGTCAATGCTGTCTCGATTGTCTCAAAGTCCCTCATTTCCCCCACAAGGACGACATCCGGATCCTGTCTGAGGGCGGCTCTCAGGGCGTTGGCGAAGGAGTGCGTGTCAACCCCAAGCTCCCTCTGGTTAACAATGCTTCTCTTGTCCCTGATGAGATATTCAATGGGGTCCTCGATTGTGATGATATGGCATGCCTGATTGGCATTTATGTAGTCCACCATTGATGCAAGCGTTGTGGATTTTCCGGAGCCAGTGGTTCCGGTGCAGAGGATAAGCCCCCGTTCGGACAGGGCGATCTTCTCCAGGACCTTCGGAAGATTGAGCTGCTCTATGGCTGCGATCCCGAATGGTATGACCCTCAGGACCAGCCCAAGTGTTCCCCTCTGCTGGAAGGTGTTGACCCTGAAGCGTCCGAGGCCGGGGACACCATATGCCAGGTCAATCTCCAGGTTCTGCTTGAATTTATCCTTCTGCACGGGGTTCATGATGCCGAATGCCATCCTGGTTACATCTTCAGGTGTCAGCCTCTGGGCATCCTTGAGGGGGAGGAGGCGGCCGTGGATCCTGAGGATCGGCGGCAGGCCTGCCTTGAGATGGATGTCCGAAGCGGAGTTCTGAATTGCAACCTTGAGGATCTCGTTGAGTTCAAGGGGCATCTTTCTCTCCCTATGGGGTGGAAACGGCGCGGCCCGGACGCGGCACGTGTCCTGCTTCCCCTTTCTTCACGTCCGCCTGGGGCGAATGCCCCGCTTTTCCGGGGCCCTCCCGGGGTGCCGTTGGGATGTGATGGTGGGACAGGATCTTCTGTGCAATGGCGCCGGCGACATCCTTGTGCTCTTTCAGATATGTCCTGGCCTGCTCTCTTCCCTGGCCTATCCGTTCTCCATTGAAGGAGAACCATGTCCCGCTTTTCTCAATGATCTTTGCCTCAAGTCCCAGATCAAGCAGCTCGCCCTCCCTGGAGATCCCCTCGCCGAAGAGAATGTCAAACTCAGCCTCACGGAACGGAGGAGCAAGCTTGTTTTTAACCACCTTCACCCTGGTGCGGTTTCCTACAACAACATCACCTTCCTTAAGTGTTCCAATCCTCCTGATGTCCAGGCGCACAGACGAGTAAAATTTCAGGGCATTCCCGCCCGTGGTGGTTTCGGGATTTCCGAACATCACCCCGATGCGCATCCTGATCTGATTTGTGAAGACCACGAGGGTCTGGGAACGGGATATGTTGGATGTGAGCTTCCTCAGCGCCTGGCTCATGAGCCTGGCCTGGGCGCCCATGGTGGGCTCGCCCATCTCTCCGTCAATCTCTGATTTGGGGGTGAGCGCTGCCACACTGTCAACGGTCAACACATCAACGGCGCCGCTGCGCACGAGGGTGTCCGCGATCTCCAGGGCCTGTTCTCCGGTGTCAGGCTGGGAAATAAGGAGATCATCCGTCCTGACGCCGAGCTTCCTCGCATATGCAATATCCAGGGCGTGCTCCGCATCTATGAAAGCCGCAATCCCTCCGTTTTTCTGGGCCTCAGCAATGATATGAAGCGTGAGGGTGGTCTTGCCCGAGGCCTCGGGCCCGAAGATCTCCACCACCCGGCCCCTGGGAACGCCTCCGATGCCGAGGGCAATGTCAAGGCCAAGGGATGCTGTGGAGATTATCGGTATGTCCGGCAGGACCTCTTCGGCCCCAAGCCGCATGATCGCTCCCTTGCCGAACTGCTTTTCTATGGTATTCAGTGCGAGCTCAATGGCTTTTTCCTTGTTTGCATCCTGTGCCATGTCTTCTCCTTTCTACTGATTCTGCCCAAACGGGACTGACCTGAGCCTACTATATTCGGCGCCGATTGGCAAGAGCGTACTTTTGAACAGGATGAGATCTTTGGCGACGAAAGACCCCACCTCTCTGTCCTTCCAGCTTTCAAAGAACGGCAGGAGTTTTTCCTGTCCCTTCGGAGATCTGACCCTGCCGAGGGTGAGGTGGGGGTGGAATTTTCTCGTCTCTCTCTGAAAGCCCACGCCTTCCATCTCGGCCTCAATCCTCTCATAAAGCAACCCAAGCTGCTCGGGCACTGTGATTCCTACCCACACTACCCTCGGTCTCATTGTGGAAGGGAAGGCTCCATAACCATTGACTCGTATTTCCATGGGCTGTATCCCCTTTGCCGCCCTGTCCATTCCATCGGCGATCGCCGTCACTTTGTCTTCAGGGATGTTTCCGAGGAACTTGAGGGTGAGATGGATCCCATCTGTCTTTAACCACCGGACATCAGCGCCTGTTTCCTTGAGCTCGTTCTGCATGTTCCGCAGTGTTTCCCTGATCTCTCCACCGATGTCTATAGCAATAAATGCCCTCAATGTGGCCGGGTCTTTACTATTCGTATTTTTCATTGGCCCATCAGGCGCCTTCTCGCCAGATCAAGGGCAGCTTCTGAGGCGATGAGCGCAACCTGCTCCCGGGTTCCGGGATATAAGAGGTGCAGAACCTTGTCTCCATCCGGTCCAGATAGGGCAATATAAACCGTGCCCACAGGCTTTTTCCTGCTCCCTCCGGCCGGGCCTGCGATACCGGTAACCGAAAGCCCGTATGTTGTCCCTGCCAGCCTCCTTGCTCCTCTGGCCATCTCCAGTGCTGCCTTTTCACTGACGGCTCCGTATTTCTTCAATGTGGTTTTCTTCACGCCGAGAAGGTCAACCTTGGAGCGATCCGAATAACAGACAAAACCCCTCTCCATGTATCGCGAGCTTCCCGGGATGCGTGTTAACCTGTGGAAAATATATCCCCCGGTGCAGGATTCCGCGACGGCGATGGTCGCCCTCTTTTTTAAGAGAAGCCTTCCAACAACCCCTTCCATACTCTCCTCATCAATTCCAAAGACATGGGGATAGAGAAGCTTCATGACCGCCTTTTCTGCCCTGCGCAGGCGTTGCGGGCCGTTTTTCCCACGAGCCATTAGCTTCACATGCACCTCGGGGAAATGGGGGTAGAACCCGATCCTTATGCCCGGCAGGTCTGCATCCCTCAGGAGGTAGTCGATCTTGGACTCGGGAAGTCCGAAGACCTTGAGCCACTTCACGGAAATGGGCTCTCCTCTGCCGAGAGACGGAACAATGTGCGCGTCCAGCATCCAGCGGAACTCCCCCGGCACTCCGGGCAGGAAGAAAACAGTCGCCCTTCCGTAATGCAGGCGGAAACCCCACGCTGTCCCCTTCTCGTTTTTCAGGGGCACAGATCCCTCGGGGAACATCGCCTGTTTGATGTTGGTTGGAGCCATCTCCCTTCTCAAGAGGTGAAATCTTTCCTGGATATGTTTGAGGGCCTGCGCATTGATCCTGAGCTTCTTTTTGAAGGCACTGGAGGCCGCCTCCCGGGTTATATCATCGCTGGTAGGACCGAGCCCGCCGCTCACAATCACGATCTTTGATCGCTTGACCGCGTTTATGAGAGCAAGGGAGATACTTTCTTTTGAATCGCCAACAACGGTATGGGAGGAAATGATAAGTCCGCAGTTCTCCAGGGCTTGGGCCAGGGCAGAGAGGTTTGTATCCACTGTGGTCCCTGAGAGTATCTCGTCCCCAATGGCGATGCTCTCTATCTTCACAGGAGCCTCATGAGTATGGCGGCGTAAAGCCCTGCGGCCAAATCGTCAAGGACAACGCCCAATCCCCCGTATGTCCCGCGGTTGAACTGATAGGCTGGTGGGGGCTTGAGGGAGTCCAAGAGGCGAAAGAGGAGAAATCCTACAATAAGGTTTTTTGCTGTGGGTGGGAGAAAGGCCAGAGCAATAAGGATGCCGAAGACCTCGTCTATCACGATCTTCTGACAATCCCTCTCCTCAAAGATTTCCTCTGCCTTGTCTGAGGCCCAGACTGAAAGAAAGAAAAAACCGAGCAGCGTAACGGCGTAGAGCCAATGTGGGAGGAAAGAGAGCACCAGGAACAGGGCGACGCCGAGAAGGCTCCCTGCGGTCCCCGGGATGCCGGGAGTGTATCCTGTCCCAAGCCCAGTGGCGAGAATGAGGACGAACCTTCTCACAATGAGAGAGTATCCCGTGGCATTCGCTTCGTCAACTCTTGGGTTGCCCTTTGGATATTTTTATGCAAGTGTAAAAGGGATGGACATTTTTCCTGCTGCAGCCTTCATCTTCGGCTCCCTCATCGGTAGCTTCCTCAATGTGTGCATCTACCGGATCCCCAAGGATCTCTCCATTGTCCGGCCCCGCTCCTACTGCCCGCACTGCCGCCACCGGATTGCAGGGTATGACAATATTCCCCTCCTGAGCTTTCTCGTGTTGCGGGGGCGGTGCAGGCACTGCCATAGAAGGATCTCTTTTTTGTATCCCCTTGTTGAGCTTGTGACAGCCCTTATATCCATGGGGCTTTTGCTCCGTTTCGGACTCAGCCCTGAGTATGCAGTTTACCTTGCATTCTCTTCAGCGCTTATTGTCATCACATTCATAGATTTGGAACACATGATCGTCCCTGATATAATTTCATTACCAGGGATTGTTTTTGGGATCCTCTGGAATTTGTCAGGCGGACTCAACGGCCTTCTTGCCTCTGTGGGAGGCATTCTCATCGGGGGAGGTGGACTCCTCATTGTGGCAAAGACATACAAAGCCATTCGGAGGAGGGAGGGAATGGGGTATGGAGACGTGAAGCTCCTGGCAATGATCGGTTCCTTTTTTGGTTGGCAGGGGGTTCTTCTGGCCCTTCTCATCGGCTCCTTTGCAGGGGCTGTCGTAGGTGTATCTGTTATCATTGTTGAGAAAAAGGACATGAAATACGCCATTCCATTCGGTCCCTTCCTGTCTTTCGGCGCCCTGGCCTTCCTATTCTGGGGTGAGGAGATCATGGGCTTCATAGGTCTATGAAGGATTTCCTTTTTAGCCTCAGAACCCAGATCCTCCTGAACCTTCTTATCATTATGATTGCAACCGTAGCGCTTCTCGGCACCCTCATGCTCAAGATGTCAGAAAGGGACATCCTTGAGGAAAAGGTCAAGAGCGGGAAGGCTGCCGTGGCATCTCTGGTCAAGGCGATCGGACCGGACCCTGCGCAGCCCGGCTCCCTGGCCCCCCTCCGCCCTTTTGTTGAGGGTTTTTCACTTGAAGGGATCATTGTCGTCGGGGCTGATGGGAAGCTCCTCTATCCAAAAGGGGCCAAGGACAATGGCAGCGCCACAATGAATCCCTCGGTTGAGAAAGCCATCTCCTCCGGACAGACGATAGTTGATATTGGAGGGAACCTTGTCATTTCAGCCCCAATTGTAAGGGGTAAGGCGACGGTTGGAGCCCTATCGGCCTCCTTTTCCCTTGATGAGGTGAGGGCGAGGATCGGACGCTCCCAGAGGCTCGCTTTAATTTATCTCCTCCTGGACTCCATCGCGCTAATCCTGATGGGGAGCTTTCTCTTCTCCCGTGCAGTGACGCGGCCGATTGACAGGCTGGTGGAGGCGACAGAGAAGATATCCGAGGGAAGGTTTGATTACAGGGTGGAGGTGCCGGGAAGCAGCGAGCTTGGGCTCCTGGCCCGTTCCTTCAATGCCATGGTGGAGAGGATAAAAGAGCAGCTTTCTCAACTCACAAGGGCTGAGAAAGAGGTCATCCGCTCTGAGAAGCTCGCATCCCTTGGCCGGATGGCCTCCGGGATTGCCCACGAGCTGGGTAATCCCGTCAGCGCCCTGACCGGCTACCTGGACATACTCTCAAAGGGAGCACACAGCGACGGGAAGGAGAAGGGGATTATCCAGGGAGCGTCCAGAGAGGTCAGGAGAATGGATCAGATTATCAGGGGCCTCCTGGATTTCGCCAGGCAGAAGGAGATCAAATTGGAGGATCTGAATGTCAACCAGGTCATCAAGGACGCCCTTTCCATCCTGACGCCTCAGAAGATCCTGGACAGCATAGATGTTAAGATGGATCTTAAGGAAGGGCTTCCACCGGTGAGGGCAGATGCATCCCTTCTCGGCCAGGTCATCATCAATATTATCCTCAACAGCAGGGATGCCATCGTAGAGGGGCAGGGGCAAGGCAGCAGGGGAGTTCTCACCCTGTCCACCGGATTCAGGGATGGGAACATTGAAGTCACCATCAGCGATTCAGGTGTCGGGATCAAAAAAGCGGATCTGCCGAGGGTATTCGATCCGTTTTATACTACGAAGGATCCGGGGAAAGGGAGCGGTCTGGGCCTCTCCATCTGTGAGAGGATCGTAGATTCATTCGGGGGGAAGATACTGGTGGACAGTGAATTGAGAAAGGGCAGCACCTTCACCATTCTCCTTCCGGAAAGGCACGAATATGGCAAGGAAAAAGATACTCATCGTTGACGACGAAGAGAGCATGCGCCACATGCTCACTAATATGCTTGAGGGTGAATATGATGTGAAGGCCGTCGCTGACGGCAAACAGGCCCTCGAGGATATGAGCAGGGATACCTTTGATTTCATCCTGTGCGACATAAAGATGCCGGGCATGGACGGGATGGCAGTCCTGGAGGAGATGAAGCGGCGGAGGGTCTTTGGGAGCCTAATTATGATGTCGGCCTATGGGACAACAGAGACCGCCCTGGAGGCGGTCAAAAAGGGGGCCTACGACTACATCAACAAGCCCTTCAAGAGCGATGAGCTTATACTGACCCTCAAAAAGGCCGAGGAGCGGGAGAGGCTCCTGAGGGAAAACATCCTCTTGAAGAAGGAGCTTGAAAGGGAATTTGTCTTTGACAACATTATTGGGAAGAACCAAAAGATGCTTCAGATATTTGAGACCATGAAGAAGATCGCCGATGTGAAAAGCACGGTGCTGATCACGGGAGAGAGCGGAACAGGGAAAGAGATCGTGGCAAAGGCCCTCCATTTCAACAGCTTACGCAGGGACGAGCCGTTCATCCCGGTCAACTGCGGGGCCATTCCGGAGACACTTCTGGAGAGCGAGCTCTTCGGCTATGTAAAGGGAGCGTTTACCGGCGCGACTGCGTCAAGGAAGGGACTCTTTGAGGAGGCCGACGGAGGGACAATCTTTCTGGACGAGATCGGGGAGCTTCCCCTCCTGCTTCAGGTTAAGCTCCTGAGGGTGCTTCAGGAGGGGGAGGTCCGGAGGGTGGGAGATACGAGGGCAATCAGGGTTGATGTTCGCCTCGTAGCCGCATCCATCAGGGACCTGGACAAAGAGACCAAAGAGGGGAGGTTCAGAGACGATCTCTTCTACCGTCTGAATGTCATGAGTATCCACCTTCCTCCCTTGCGGGAGAGAAAGGACGATGTCTCCATCCTCGTGGATCATTTCCTGAAGAAATACAGCCAGAAGCTCCAGAAAAACATTGAGAGGATAGAGCCTGAAGTCATGAGGCTTCTTATGAACTACGAATGGCCGGGCAATGTGAGGGAGCTTGAGAATGTAATAGAACGCGCGATTGTCCTTACCGAGACCTCAACCTTGCGCAGTGAGGATATCCCGGAGGAGCTTGCCCTTGGCCCGGCACGGAGCAGGATCTCAATCCCGTTTCTTGGCGAAACAGATCTTTCCATCAAGAAGGTGGAGCGGAAGGTAGAGGAGGAGCTGATCCGGAGGGCCCTGAAGAGGACGGGAGGGAACAAAACCCAGGCAGCCAAGCTCCTGGAGATCAGCCATCGTGCCCTTCTCTATAAGATAAAGGAATACGGCATAGAATAAGCCCCCCTGGAAGTAAGTTCATAGTATGAAAAAATTTCAAGCCTCCAAAGCAAAAGCCCATTGATATTGCCATGCTAAAAATCCTTATTTTACGCCACGTTGGCGCAAATTCGTGCTTTGGTATATTGTTTGCTATAATTATATGTGAAATGGAAGAGGCAGCGAAAACAAAGAGAAATCGGAGGGCATCGCCAAGGGCCCCGCTGAGGGTCGGAATTGACTACTCTTACGAGGGGGTCGCAGGGGCAGGCATTACGAGGGATATCTCCACAGGGGGGGTATTCGTAGAATGCAGGGGGTGCTTTGAGTTGGGTTCAATGGTGGAGGTAAGCTTTCAACTCCCAGGGTCTGAGGAACCCATCCAGGCCATGATCTGGGTGGCGTGGGAGAGAAAAGGGGAGGGTTTCGGATCCCAGTTTCTGAACCTGAACGATGAGGCCAGGGCAATAATTGAGGACTATGTCACGAGAACCCTCATCAGGCCAAGGGGCAGTGCAGCCCAGACCCTGGCAGGCTCGGCTTGAGGCAAAGATGAAACATATATTTCAAAACTTATCAAGTCAGCATGTTTCCTCTACCCTTTGGGGAGAGGGTAGGGTGAGGGGAGCAAACTTTGTTTCCTCTACCCTTAGGGGAGAGGGTAGGGTGAGGGGAGCAAACTTTGTTTCCTCTACCCTTAGGGGAGAGGGTAGGGTGAGGGGACAGAGGGGCTTTACACTCCTTGAGGCCATGGTGGTGGTGGCCATCATCGGCATCATGGCCGCCATCGCCCTCCCCAACTTAATGAGTATGCTTCCAGGAATGAGGGTCAACAGGGCAGCCAGGGAATTTGTGGGCGAGGCACTGGCTGCGAGGATGGGGGCGGTGAAATCAAATTTGGAATACCGCATCTTTATAGACAAGACCACCTCGCCCAACAGCTATATAGTTCAAAAAGTGAAGGCTGGTGTCCCTATATTTATAAAGACCGTCTACCTTCCCGAGGGGATTGTTTTTAATACGAACAATGTGGCCTGGCCAGATGCAAGCTTTCCAGCTCCTTATGGTTATATCACCCCGAGCAATTGTTCTTTTTGCGGCTCAAATCCAACGGGCACACTGAGCTTCAAGTCCGATGGAACATCATCTGATGGCTCTATTGTCTTCATCCCTTCTGACGATGACAAGAGCGGGGGTAGGACAGACAGGTTGAGGGCGGTTGTTATTATAGCCACCACAGGGGTGGCAAGGGTCTTGATGCCATGAGGAGGAACATGAAAAACAAAGGTTTTTCACTGATTGAAGTCATGGTCTCTCTTGCCATCTTTTCCGTTAGTATCCTTGGCATTATGGCATTCCAGATCATTGCTATCCAGGCCAATCAAAACGCCAGGCGCCTCACATCAGCCACTGTGATGGGGCAGAGCTTGAGCGACGATCTCGCCGGATTGCCCTTCACTGCCCCCAAGCTCACTGCCGGAAATCATCCTCTGTCAGGGGAATTGTGGTTAGGCCAGGATATTTTCACCAATAATGTGGATGAAACAGTTTCCGTTATCTACACAAGAGGAACAACCTTGGGTTACCAGGTTTCCTGGTCGGTTACGGATACCAATGCCATATTGAAGGCGATCACTGTCAATATTCAGTGGCTGGAGCCCCAGAGCACATCGCATAGTGTCCGTTTCTTTACTTATAGAACCCTGGGAACCTATGATTAATAAAATACTCAGGCTGGCCAATAAAAGGGGCTTCACCCTTATTGAAATCATGGTGGCTGTATTCATAGGGGTGATTGTCCTTACTGCTGTATATGCGAATTTCCTCACCCAGTATAAATCGTATATAGCCAATAGCTTTGTGACAGAGATGCAGCAGAACGGCCGGGTGGCACTTGATGCTCTTACGAGGGAGCTCAGGATGGCAGGATATGGGATCTTCAGCACCGGAACCAATACCTGGAAAGCGTTCATTTTTGCAAACGATGCCAATTGCAACTGGTTTCCCAAGTGCACAAATAACGAGATCGTTTTTGCATACAGGAACCCTGCCTATAAAGTTACCCTTCAATCCAATGGAACAGACTTTTTAACGGGGACAATGAGCATGTTCACAGGGACAACACTTTTTGTTCAGAGCGCAGACAAAATGAAGGCAGGGTTTGTCATCAACAAATCAGGATGTGGAACCTGCACGGCCATAGACCGCTACGCCTCTGCCTCCTGCCTTTATAATGACGCCCAGGACCTGGGCACCAATTACGGAGCTGGGACGGCATACCAGGCGAAGTATGCGCACTTTTTTATGTCTGGGACAATAAATCCGACATTGGACCCTCCTGTTCTCTATTATTGGGATGGGACATACAAAGACAGTGTAGGCGGAGAGAAGCTCATCCGCCCTATTGCCAGCGGGATAGAGGCCTTGAATTTCACTTATTTGGACAAAGACGATAAAAATATTTATCCTACTGATCCAATGGCAAACCCGGACAATATTCGCAAGGTCATTGTGGAGATCACTGCCCGAACGAGCAAGATTGACCCTGACATCAGGGATTATCGGCGAAGGACATTCAGGGAGATCGTCCTCATCAGGAATATGTATTCTCTCAATCCCAATTTTAATTTTTAGGCGGCGAGAAGGAGGGTCTATGAGACGAAGCAAAAAAGGCGATGCAGGATTTGTTATGGTGCTCACATTGTTCATGATTGTGGTATTGACGTTCATCGGGATGGCTGCCATTCTCATCTCCGGCCTGGATATTCAGATGGCCGGGAATGTCCGTTCCCAGGCCGGATGTTTCCGGGCCGCCGATGGAGGGGTACAGAGGGTCATGGCCTCGGTGGCGGGCGGAGTGGGCCTTCCTGGCAAGCCATATAGCGGGATCTCAGAAGTGTTGGGTGATTATACATTCCTCACCGGACACTATGACCAGACCATTCCTTCCAATGTGAACCCCGTGAGTGGCACCGCGGGGAGCGGCGTGAGCGACTATAAAAACCTTGCGGGCTGGCGCCACGGCAATGAACTTGGTTTTCTCTTTGGAGCCACCTATGCAACAGTTGTGGTTGCAAGGGGGCCGGCAGCGAGCTGCGAGCAGGAGATGGAAATTGGATTTTCTGTGGGGACAAATTGAAGGGAGGGATGTCATGAAGAACAAAATTTTTATCCTCGTTGTTCTCGCCGGGCTCGGCCTGGGGATATCCCTGGTCAGGTCAGACGACACGGATCTTTTCCTGGCCTCCGATAGCCCTGTTCTTCCCAATATCACCCTTTTGTTCGGAAATTTCCCCAACATGAATGACCTTGCCTGTGCCCAGGCCCCCGGGGATACCTCATGCGGGGTCACGGAAAACGGAACGAACTTTTTCATAAACCTGAAGGGGACCAAGAATATTAAGGACGTCCCTAATGGCCCCGGGGGCTATACCGCAGGGATGGTATATACAGAGGATACATCAAGCGATGACTGGGGCTGGTATGGTCCTGTGGGCAAGACATCCGGGGGGGATACTATTGATGCATTTTGCGCAGCCATGCCCGCTGCCATGCGGGCAACCTGCACGACAAACCTTCAGACCTATGGGTATTTTATCCCTGGAGGAACAGGGGCGGCCTTCTCTACATGCAGTGTGGCAGGTGGAGATATAACAACCTGCACTGAAGACGGTAAATATAAATGCAAGCTTAGGCGGGCCTGTTCTCAGACGAAAAGTTGCGGCGGGAATAAATATTACTGTAACACCAACAAGATATGCTATAAGAATTTGTCGACATGCGATAGCAACTGCGCTGACAAGCAAGGAGATTGTATAAGCAAAGCGCCGCCAACGCCAATTGTTTTTACAGGGGACCTGCTCAATTATTATCCACCCAAGTATAAGGTTGTCCAGGCAGTCTTTGATCAGCTCTATCCGGACATTCGAAATGACAAATCCATTAATGCCCGTGTAGCGATCATGGCCACCTCGGGCCAATTGGGCTGGCTCATAAAAGATTTCCATCCCCCATGCGGCAATTGTGACGGAGACAACCCCAGCGTCCCAAGCAATTTTTATAACCTAATCAACGGGATGACATCAAATACCGATGCCATGCCTCTCGCCGCCGGTCTCATGGGGGTTGGACAGCTCGGCGCCAATGACGACACATACTATCAGTGCATCTTGTGTCAGGCATCAGGGTTGGGCAGCACCTGCACTTTTTCAGAAACTGCATTAGCAGATAAAACCCACATGAACATTTCTGGGAGTTGCGGATCTCAATTAAATGCGCATGGGCATGCATCAGATACGATGTGTTGTGGTTGGACATGCCAGAACAGCTATGCCATCGTAATCAGCGGTGGGAATATGGATGAGGGCGCAGGGTCTGTCCCAACCGGGTTAACGACCTACCATGACGATGGAAAGGAACAATATTACCTGGATGAAGTGGCGGGATGGCTTGCCCAGGCCGCCGATTTCCGCCCGAATTTAACCTCTTCTTCCGCATGCACTGGTAGTTGTAATTATGACTGCGCGCAGACCGTCAATACCTTTGCTATCGGGTTCGGCATCTGGAGGAACGAGGATGTTCTCATCAGGGCGGCACAGAATGGTGGCGGAGCCTACACAACCGCAAATAATTTTGACGAGCTGCTCGGGGAGATCAAGAGGTTTATTCGTGCCATTGTGAGCAAGACCAGGACATTTTCTGCCCCTGTCCTTCCCACGGTCAGCTCATCGGCCCAATTTGACTCCTATGTCACTTCCTTTGTCCCTGCCTATAACACCTATAAGACCCAACTCTCTACATTCTGGGAAGGGCACCTTCGGGCCTATGAGGTGGAGATCACTACCGGAGGCGTCCAGTTCAAAGACGCCTGCGGCAATCCGTTCACTGGCGGGATTGTTGTGTCCGCATCAGGAGAGCAATGCGGCGGATTGGTCGTGACAGAGACCGTTTCAACACCGCTCTGGGATGCCGGGGAGTGCCTGTCTGAACCAACCCTTGCTGCAAGCAGGACGCTCTGCGGAGGATCTTATGTCCAGCCTGCCTGTTATGTGAGCCCAGACAACAGAAATATATATACGATGAGGGATTCAGACCTCGCACTGTGCACAACGGAAGGAAACACATGGATTCCTTCGGGCGGCGGATGTGGGAACGCCATTGCTCCAATCTCCATGACCACATTCATAATATCAACCATAAGCGCCACAGACCTCGGGACCGGAGGAACTTATCCATCCCAGACGGATGTCGTTGAATTCATCAGGGGGGGAAAGATTGACAATAAAGATGCTGTTCTGGGGGACATCTTTCATTCAGAGCCCGAGATCGTCAATCCACCCGGCGAGTTCATCTCTTTTGCCGGGGTTCCGGGCTTTGAGGGCTATAAGGATTGGGCAGAGGCTAACAATGTCTACAATCGGCCAAGAATCCTTGTTGTCGGGGCCAATGACGGCATGCTCCACGCCTTTAATGCCGGCTCTTTCACATGCACTTCGTGCGCATCTGATGAAAACGATAAGAATTGGTGTCTGGCCAATCCGGGGGAGTGCTATGACCACGGGACAGGGCAGGAGCTCTGGGCATATATACCCAATGCCCTCCTGTCCAAACTGAAATATATGCTCGATCCTCCCACATCCACCACAAGCGGCCTGACGAATGCGGGTGTTTACATCACAAACACTCATATCTACTTGGTGGATGGCTCACCCATGGTCAGGGATGTGAAGATTCCCGGCGTTGACAATGGTCTTAGCCTGAGCGGTGAGGCCAGGTATTGGCACACGGTGGTCATCTGCGGGCTGAGGCTGGGCGGGAAGAGATATTTTGCCCTTGATATTACAAACACCGAATCTCCAAAGTTCCTCTGGGAGTTCACTGATCCCCAGTATATGGGGTTCACCTGGTCTCAGTATGTGCCCAATCCGGCGAGCATTGGGCCGGTGTGGGTGCAGGACAGCACTGGCATTCCGGAAACAAGATGGGTGACATGGCTGAATGGGGGCCTCAACATTGATAACAATACCGGGAATCCGGAATACTCCACCACTGAAACGAAGGGGCGCGGTGTTTTCATCGTGGATATTGCAAGCGGGCAAAAGCTCTGGCAGTTCGTCAAAGGGGACACTGGACCAGATGGTTCAGGCTACATGAATTATTCCTTCCCGTCCTCAATTGTTGCATTTGACAGGGACCTTGACCTCCATTTTGACAAGCTTTTTGTCGGAGATTTAGGGGGACAAATGTGGCGTTTTGATCTGAGTCCCAAGGGGACAGGGGGGAAAATTGTTTCCGGCCTTGTGACTGACGATTGCGCTGCATATCCTAATGCCTGTTGGACAGGAGAGCCCTTTTTCAAGGCACCGTTGGATTCAACCAACAAAGTCTATCACGGTATTTACTACATTCCAGCCACAGGCTTTGATCCGGCCGGAAACATCCGAGTCCTTTTCGGCACAGGCGACAGGATGAAACCCAATGATAAGCGTACCGGAATATATGAAAGATTCTATGACATCAAGGGCCAGAGGTTCGGCACCAGCATCCTGACCGAGGACCTTACTGACACCGGCGGGACAAAGGTTCTCACCGATGTGACCGATGGGACCCCCATACCTGGGGATGGGATTGCACAATATGGGTGGTATATCAGGCTTGGCCCTGACCTTGATCCTACAACCCCTCCTCTTGGCGTTAAGGTCCTCGCTCCCTCTAATCTGATGGGCGGGGCTGCATTGTGGACGGTATATAAACCCTACCAGGGGGGTAGTATCGAGTGTGGGACGGCCACTGGAGAAAGCTTGTTATATTTGGCCCATTATCTTACTGGTGGGACCTTTACAACCGAAGGAAGCCTGAACCTCTCCAGCGGAAGGGCAATGGAGCTTGGGGCCGGTATTCCCTCTGCGCCTGTGGCGACCTTCCTGATCAGCGGTGGTGAGGTTCTTGGAAAGCTTGTGGGGAGCACGAGCGATGCGGCCATCACGAGCTTCAGCTTCACCCAAAAGCTGCTCGTCACCCACATTATCTATTGGCTTGAGGTCCCCCGCAGCCTGCACGACCTGATCCACAAATGATGGAAAGAGTCGGCGGGCTTATAATTGCTTGTCTTATCCTCTTTCCGGCCTTTGCATGTCAACAAAAGAAGGGGGGCGAGGAAAAGCCTGTTGTCAGAGAAGAGGCATCTCTGGAGAAGGCCGGTGAGGGGGTGTCCCCATCCTCGGTAGTCTCGCCCAAGCCTGCCGCAGAGGGTGCTGAGAAACCGAATTCACCCCCGGTCATAACGAGGGTAGCTATCGTGCCAGATCCGGCAAGGGTGAGCGATTCTCTAAGAGCAGAGGTTGAGGCCGCGGATACGGATGGAGATGCGATTTCCCTTGAGTATACCTGGATAAAAAACGGGACCGAGCTCCCCAATCATGAGGCAACTCTCCCTGCTGGCAGCGCCAGAAAGGGGGAATTTGTCGGTGTCATGGTTGTTCCCTCCGACGGCAAGTCCCAGGGAGGGTCGGTCATGTCGCCCCAGGTCAGCATCCAGAATAGCCCACCCCAGATTGCCTCATCTCCACCTGCTGGCAATCTGGGACCTGAGCTTGAATACACTTATAAAGTCAGTGCACAGGACCCGGACGAAGACCCCTTAAGGTTTTCCCTGGCCAAGGCCCCTCCGGGAATGACCATTGATCCCACAAGCGGGCTCATCAAATGGAAGCCAGACACCAAGAGGGACTCTGGAGATCATGAAGTTGAGGTGGTTGTTGAGGACGGGGACAGAGGAAGACAGACACAGAAATACACCCTGACCCTGTCCTTTTCCGTAACTCCTTAGAAAGCTTTAACCAGTTAACACGCTCAAGGGAATGAATACTCCCAGGAGGAGAGGGCATTTATATGACCACAAGGAATTGTGGCTGTGATGCCTAATTGCACTATATGTATGCTTAATTATAGAGAATTAGCATGAATTTGATGGAATTCCGTAAAATTGCTTGACAGTATTGTGTTGTTATGTAAAAGTATAATTAAGGATGAAAGACTTCAGATGAAAGACTTCAGGAGAGGAGATCATGATGCGCAATAACGTCAGGAGACTTCGTGAAGAGGCATTGATGAGCAAGGCAGAGCTTGCCCGTAAGGCGGGAATATCGGCCCAGACGATTGACAGGATAGAGAAGGGCAAGGATTGCAGGATGGATACAAAGAGAAAACTCATCATGGCGCTGGGTTTGAAGCTTTCAGAGAGAGAAAAGGTTTTTCCAAACGGGAGCATGTGAGACATGGGACTTTTTTCAAAAGGAAGGGGAACCGTGGGTCTGGACATCGGTTCCAGCTCTGTAAAGCTTGTTGAGTTGAAACCTGGCAGGAAAAAGGGTTACCAGCTCGTGAGCCTGGGCACAGCAGCGGTCCCGCCTGACTCTATTGTTGACGGTGCCCTGATGAATGCTACCAACGTCGGCGATGCTATCAGGGGTATTATTTCCGCGGCCAAGTTGAGGACAAAGGAATGTGCGATTTCAGTGGCAGGCCACTCCGTGATCGTGAAAAAGATCAACCTCCCTACCATGACCACAGAGGAGCTTGAAGAGTCAATTCAATGGGAGGCCGAGCAGTATATTCCATTTGATATAAACGATGTGAATGTGGACTTTCAGATCCTCGGGAGCGCTGCAGAGGAGGGTCAGATGAGCGTTCTGCTCGTAGCGGCCAAGAAAGACATGATCAACGATTATATAACCATGGTCAGGGAGACTGGACTCAACCCTGTTGTTGTGGATGTAGATGCCTTTGCCGTGGAGAACATGTTTGAAGTGAACTACCCCATCACCCAGGGAGAGGTTGTGGCCCTGGTCAATATGGGGGCCAGCGTGATAAACATCAATGTCCTCAAAGGGGGTGTTACTGCGTTCACCCGCGACGTGTCAGCCGGTGGACATCAATACACAGAGGAGATTCAGAAGACCATGAATGTGAACTACGATGAGGCGGAGAAAATGAAAATTGGAGCAAAAGAAGCCATTCCTCCGGAACTGAGCGGCATATTCTCCTCCATCTCTGAAAACATTGCATCCGAGATCCAGCGCTCCCTTGACTTCTTCTCGGCTACAGCAGCAGAGGATAAGATTGTAAAGATATTCCTCTCCGGGGGCTGTGCAAAGACGCCCGGCCTGGACAGTGCGATCTCCCAGAAAGCCAATACCCCTGTTGAGATCGTCAACTCGTTCAACAATATTGAGTTCAGCCCGAGAACCTTTGAACCCGAATATATTGCCGACATCTCTCCTGCTGCCGCGGTGGCTGTAGGACTGGCACTGAGAATACCAGGGGATAAATAACAATGATCAGAATAAACCTACTTCCAGTCAAGGTTACCAAGAAGACCGTTGTAATGCGCCAGCAGGCCATTATTGCCGGCCTGGCCCTTGTCCTTCTTATGGGCATTCTGGGTGTATTTGAGGCAAGCCTTCTCAGGAACATCGGAGAGGTGCAGAAGAAGATCGCCTGGACAGATTCCGAGATCTCAAGGCTCAAGCAAGCCAAGGCGACATATGAAGACCTTGTCAAGGCCAAGAAATCTGTGGAGGAAAAGCTCAATACTATTGATAGCCTTGAGAAAGCCAGGAGCGGGCCTGTGCACATGCTTGATGAGCTGGCCATGGCCATCCCTATGGATAGGAAAGCCACGATTCCGAAAAAGCTGTGGGTGAGTAGCATGAAGCAGGATGGGAAAAAGATATCGCTCATTGGCATGGCCTTGGACAATGAGGTCATTGCGAGCTTCATGGACAGGCTGGAGAAATCCCCATACTTCACTAATATTGTTCTTGTGGGGACCCAGCAGGAACTGGGGAAAGAAATTGTTCTATACAAATTCTCCCTCCAGGTCACGCTGGAGACGCCTGCCGAGGGAACAATGATGACATCTCCGACAACTTCTCCGACAACTCCAAAGACCGGAGGCTGAGGAAGACTATGGAAATCACTATTGATACGATAGCGAAGCTGCCCTCCCAACAAAAGGCTCTTATTGTTGCAGGGATTGGACTGGTTATTGTTGCCCTTTTCCTTTATGTCGTTCCAGGGTATCTCTCTCAGAGGGACAGGCTTAAAAACCTCCGGAATCAACATTCCCAGAAGGAGCATGAGCTCGCCACATACAAGGCGATTGATACAGAGCTCCCAAAGTTCAGGGAAGAGCTGGAGAAACTCAACAAAAAGCTTACAGACGCCCTGATAAAGCTTCCAAACACCGCAGATATTGACAAGTTCCTCGTGGACATAAACAACCTTGGCAAGTCCTCGGCCCTGAGCCTCCAGAATATAACCCCAAAGCCTGAGGTCCCAAAAGGGTTTTATGCTGATATTCCCGTGGATGTCAAATTGAACGGTGGATACCACGATATTGCGACTTTCTTTGACAGGGTGGGGAAGCTCACCAGGATCGTCAACATTAATAATGTTTCTTTTGAAGCCCCTCTGGCGGCGCCGGGCAGAACAATGATCAATGCCGTATTTCAAGCAGTCACATTCCGTTTCCTGCCTCTGGAAGCGCAGGCTCCAACGAAAAAGTGAAGGGAAACAATGGAATATAAGAAACCCTGCACATCATTCCTTGTTATTGCTTTCGCCCTCTTGTTGGGGACATTTGCCCTTTCAGGCTGTAAGAAGGCGGCCCCACCCGCTCAGCCAGTTGCTCCATCTCCCCAGGCTGCCGCTGCCCAGGCTCCCACATCCCCTGTTGGGGCGCCTGCTCCGGCACAGGAGGGTATCTCTGTAGCCCTTGAGTATCGTTACGATCCTATAGGCAAGCCCGATCCATTCGAGCCCTTTGATTTCACAAGAATTGGAGTCTTCATCCCAACTTCCCCTCTCCAGCAGTTTGAGCTGAGCCAGCTCAAACTCGTTGGGATCATCTGGGGAATCCCTGATGCAAGGGCCCTCGTGGAGGACCCTGTGGGAAAGGGGTATATCGTTCAAAGGGGGACGAAGGTCGGAAAGAACGATGGCACGGTAATAAGGATTCTTGCAGACGAGCTTGTTGTCCTTGAGAAATATGAGGATTTCTTCACGGGGAAGATAAGGACAAATGAGGTTTCTATGAAACTCCTCAAGTCAGAAGGAGGTTTTGCACCATGATGAGGAACAAAAAATCGCTGGCTCTTCTTTTTACCCTGGTGATGGCGACTTGTGCCCATGTTCAGCCGCCACCCGGATCTTCAAATGCCCTGAAGTCTATCACAGTGACGGAGGGGAAGGTTGCCACGCGGATCGTTATTGAGGGTACAAAGCACCCGAATTACGCAGCCGTAAGGCTCCTCTCTCCGCCTCGTATCCTGGTTGACATAGCAGAGGGATACAAGGGGGAGGTGAAACCAGTCAGCGTGAAGAATGGTTTTATCAATACTATCTCAACCACACAGCTCAAGGATGACATAGGGGCCATGTGCCGCGTTGAGATCGGCCTGGACAGGCTTGCCCGGTATGACGTGACTACAAAAGACAACATGATCTTAGTGGACATTTTCAAATATACGGGCAAGAAAAGAGCCAGAGGCACCACTGCTCAAGCAGTTGCTGGGGCGGAAGAAGAACTGCTTCCACCTGCAGAAGAGCTTCCCCTTGAGGGAGGTCCTGCTGAGGAGATGCCGGGTGAGGAGGCAATTCTTCCCCCTTCTGAGGCACCGCCCGCCCCTGCCCCTTCCGCTGAGGCTCCTCTTGAAGCTGCCCCTCCACCCATAGCGGCTCCACCCGCGGCTCCTCCTTCCGGCGAGAAGGCAAGCAAGATGCTGGATATGAAGGCAGAGACAGCGGACAACAGGACAAAGGTGACCATAACGGCCAACGGTGTTGTTGGGGATTATAATGCATTCAAGCTTACAAACCCCACACGCCTGGTTGTGGATGTATGGAATGTGGGCAGCCTCATTGAAGAGAAGGAAATAGAGGCCAATACCCCTCAGGTGAGCAAGGTCAGGGTTGGTCAGCACCCGGACAAGGTTAGATTCACCCTTGATTCCCCAACAGAAGAATTTGCACCATATAATATTACAAAGGTCGGGAACACGCTGGTTTTGGAGATGGGCGAGGGAGTGGCACCCATGGTTGCAGAGGAAATTCCTCCTCCACCGGCGGCCGTTCCCCCAGAAGCTCCATCCGAGGCTTATCCCGCTGCTCCTGCTGAAGAAATTCCTCCGCCACCCGCAGAGGCGCCGCCTCCACCTACTGCACCACCGCCCCCTCCTCCGTCAGCGCCCCCTGAGGTTGGTATATCTGTGTCCCCGCCTCCCTCTCCGGTTGTAGAGGTTCCGCCCGAGGCCATCGGCTATAAGAGGAGATATACGGGGAGAAAGATATCCCTTGAGTTCAAAGACGCAGATATTCACAACATCCTCCGGCTCATCGCCGAGGTCAGTAATAAGAATGTTATTGCAGCAGAGGATGTTACAGGCAAGGTGACCGTCAGGATGATCAATGTGCCCTGGGACCAGGCACTTGACGTGGTCCTGGAGACAAAGGGGCTGGGCAAGGTGTCCATTGGGAATATCATCCGGATCGCCCCTGCTGAGAAGCTGAGGAAAGAGGAGGAGGAAAGGCTTACCCACGAGGAGGCCAAGCGCAAGCTTGAAGACCTCGTGACCAAGATCGTCCAGGTCAACTATTCTAGGGCCTCTGATGTTTCCGCACAGGTGAAGGGTTTCCTCACCCCCAGGGGCTCTGTCAGCGTGGATGATAGGACGAATTCTCTCATAATTAAGGATGTTTCAAGAAACACACAGGAAGCCATTGCCCTCGTAAGGACACTGGACACACCGACCCCACAGGTCCTAATTGAGGCGAGGATCGTTGAGGCCACGGATGACTTCAGCCGCTCACTGGGAGTCCAGTGGGGTGGAAGGGGTCGGGTGGGCGCTGATTATGGGAACGCTACAGGGCTTTACTTCCCCAACTCTATCACGGCATTCGGAGCATCAGGAACCCCGGGACTTACTGAGGTGTATCCAAATTACGCCGTCAACTTCCCGGCCCCTGCAGGTGCTACTGCCGGTTCTGCCCTGGGCTTTGTGTTCGGTTCCCTGGGCAATGCATTTACCCTGGACCTCCGGCTTTCTGCCCTTGAATCTCAGGGCAAAGGAAAGGTCATCTCAAGCCCCAGGGTGGCCACTCTGGACAACAACCCTGCCAAAATCCAGCAAGGTCTTTCTATTCCCTTTGAGACGGTGTCTGCGCAGGGGACACAGACCCAGTTTATTGATGCCGTCCTCTCGCTTGAGGTCACACCGCACATTACTGCGGACAGGAGTGTTATTATGAAGATCAAGGCTGCCAAAAACTCCCCAAATACAAGTATCAGAAGCGTGGGGGGAGTGCCAAGCATAGACAAGAAAGAGGCCACAACCGAAGTCTTGGTCAAGAATGGAGAGACCACGGTTATCGGGGGGATCTTCCAGATCACCCAGTCCGAATCCAGAACAGGGGTTCCCCTCCTTTCAAAGATTCCCCTCATTGGTTGGCTCTTCAGGGTGACTTCAAAGCAAGAGAGTAAGACGGAGCTCCTCGTGTTCATTACGCCACGGATCATCGAGCGCAGTGCCTCAACCCTATAAGGAGGGACTACAATGATTAGATTAAAGCACCTCATACTTTTAGTTGGTATATTGGGTTCCACATTGATGGCTTGTGGGAATGTCTCCCCTGCCGGTTCAAAGATCGTTCTTTCTCCGGACGCTGTGAGGTGGGAAGTGAAAGCATATTTCACTACGACAACCGGCTTCTTTGTGATAAATTTTTTCGATGTTCTGATCACTGATGAAGATGATATCCCTCTTAATGATATAGAATTCGAGGCGAGACTCGATCTTTCTCCAAACCAAACCAATATTCCCTTAACGCTCCAGTTGCTGGATAAGAACAACAGTCCCGTTATTTCCCCCTTTAAAACAAAGACAGATGAAAAAGGGGGCTACAGGCTTGCTGTGAATATTCCCCTCGGGACAGAGTTTAAGGCCATTCTCTATATAAGCACTGGGAACGCATTTAAATCTGCAGCCATTGAGGAGACTATTAAGTAATGCCTCCAGAATAAACTCCGTCTGAATTTATAGCCTACGCTTGACAATCTGAAGACAGAGAGAGTCAATACCATCAGTCTATTGTTCCACTTGACCTGACAAAGGAGGTTCCGATAAAAAGGCAGATCATTTCTATTGTTTCCGTAGTTATGGCTTGTGCTATGTGAGACAATCTTTACACTTTTTTATTTTAATACCCTTTATGTTATAACTTTATGTAAGGAGGTATAACGTGGCAATTGGTCATGCCAGCAGATCGCAGGAAAAGAAAAACGGTAGGGTATGCTTAGGTATGTGACAGCCGGGGAGTCCCATGGAAGGGGGCTCCTGGCAATACTTGATGGGATGGTGTCGGGCCTTGCCCTGTCTCCTGATGATATTGATCGAGACTTGGCCAGGAGGCAGAAAGGGTATGGCCGGGGCGGCAGGATGGCAATTGAGAAGGACAGGGTAGAAATTCTATCCGGCGTTCGCAGAGGAAAGACAATCGGCGCGCCCATATCACTCCTCATAATGAACAAAGACTATAGGCCGGATTACCCCCTCACCGGAAAATTTATTTTGACAAGTCCAAGGCCGGGGCATGCCGATCTGGCCGGGGTCTTGAAATTCAACGAATACGACCTCACGAACATTGCAGAGAGGGCGAGCGCTCGGGAGACCGCTGCGCGGGTTGCCGTTGGGGCAATATGCAGGAGATTCCTCAGGGATTTCGGGGTGCGCATCGTGAGCTGGGTGTCGGGGACAGGGGGGATCCCGATCGCACCAGTGAAAGACCCCCTGAAGGCTTTTGCCTGTGCAGAGGCGTCTGAACTGAGAAGCCCTGACAGATCGGCAGAAAAGAAGATGAGGGCCAAGATTCAAGAGGCCATAAGGAAGGGTGATACCGTGGGTGGAAACTTTGATGTTGCAGCCCTGGGCGTCCCTGCCGGTCTTGGCAGTTATGCCCAGTGGGATATGAGGCTTGACGGGAGGCTTGCCCAGGCCCTCATGAGCATACAGGCCATCAAGGCCGTGGAGATCGGCCAGGGGATAAAGGTTGCCTGCGGCCTCGGCTCCAAGGCCCATGACGAGATCTTCTATGAAAAGGGCCGCTTCTGCCGCAGGACAAATTATGCCGGTGGGCTCGAGGGCGGCGTAACCAACGGCGAGAACCTCATAGTAAGGGCCTTCATGAAGCCCATCTCCACCCTTGGGAGACCCCTGCGGAGCGTGGACATTGTCTCGAAGAAACCAACAAGGGCAGAGGTCATCAGGCACGATGTATGCGCCGTTCCGGCCGCCTCTATCGTTGGGGAGTCTGCTGTGGCATTTGAGCTTGCCCGGGCGTTCCTTGAGAAGTTCGGCGGTGATTCCCTCGGAGAGACCAAAAGGAACTTCAGGGCCTACCTGGCTCAACTAAAGAGATTCTGAGGGTGAAGACCACCCCTCACCATACCCTCTCCCGCAAGGGGCGAGGGATTATTATGAAGGTTGTTCTGATTGGGTTTATGGGGACAGGGAAAACAAAGGTAGGAAGGGCCCTTGCCAAACACCTCGTATGGAAATTTCTGGATACGGATTCCATTATTGAGAAGAAAGAGGGGAGAAGGATCTCTACTATTTTTAAGGATGAGGGAGAGGCTTATTTCAGGGATGTAGAGTCAAGGGTCATAAGGGATGTTTCCCGCCTGAAAAATGTCGTGATCTCTGCTGGAGGAGGAGCTATCCTTAGGCGGGAGAACATAGAAAGGCTTAAAAAAGGAGGAATTATTGTGTGCCTCGGGGCAAAACCCATGACGATCCTGCGCAGGCTCAAAGGAGACCGGAGTCGCCCTCTTCTGAAGGGAAAAAATAGGCTCAAGAATGTACGGCGTCTTCTTATGTTCAGAATGCCCTATTATAGGGCTGCAGCCGGCCATTTTATTCATACCGACGGCCTCACAATCCACCAGATCACGGGGAAAATTCTGGAAGCGATTAATGTTCCGTGATATAGTCCTATAAAAAGGCTTAAAATGGCTGTTCTTCCACGCACACCTGAGATAGAGAAATATATCGCTACCCTGGCCAAGGATCCCAAGAGCAAGGTTTTTGCACCTTTGGCCGAGGCCTACAGGAAGGCCGGAGCACTGGATGAGGCCATCCAACTCTGCGTTGAGGGCCTCAAGCGGAGCCCTAATTACTTGAGCGGAATGGTGGCCCTCGGAAGGTCGTATTATGACAAGGGAATGAAGTCAGAGGCCAGGGAGCAGATTGAGAAGGTCGTCAAGGCAACCCCGGACAATGTCATTGCCCAGAGGATTCTCGGAGAGATCTATGCAGAGGAAGGGAAGAAACCCGAGGCAATAAAGGCATTCAAGCTGATCCTCGCCCTTAACCCCAAAGATGCCGAGGCCCAGGAGAATCTCGATATCATTGAAGGGCGAAAACCACCCAAGCCCCCAAGGGAACAGGCGACAAAACCGGCAGAGCCACTAAAGACACAGCCAGTTCGCGCTGAAGTCAAGCCGCCTGCACCCGCGGCAGCTCCTCCTGCACCACCTGCCCCTCATCCAACCGAGCCCCCTGCTGGCGAAGCAACCGTTGCAAAAGCACATGAAGCACCACTTCCGGAGCCGGAGAAAAAGGAAGGGTTTGAGGATTTTGAGGAAGCGTTCAAGGACCTTGACCTTGAAAAGCCCGCTGCTGCAAAGGAACCTGCCGAAGTCGTATCTGCCCCTGAGGAGAAACCTCATGCCGGTATTGAGCTTGATGAGCTGCTCAAGGAACCTGCTGCGGCAAAGCCCCCTGAACCTGAAGCAAAGCCTCCTGAACTTGAAGCAAGGCCCCCTGAACCCGAAAAAGAGCTTCCTGAACCTGAGCCTCCTCCGAAACCAGCTTCCAAGGTTACCATGTCCACTTCTACACTGGCCGAGCTATACTTCAAGCAGGGTTATTATGATAAGGCACTTTCAATATATCAGGCAATGTTGCCGGAGATACAGGATGCTGCGGATCGGCAGGTTCTGACAGATAAGATATCAATGCTTCATAGGATGATTGCAGAGAAAAGCGGGGGCGTCCCTGAGGCACCGCAGGCGTCTAAAGCTGATACATCTATAAAAAAAGAAGGTGCAGAGCTTTCGATTGATGATAATATTCATAAGCTGAGCAAGTGGTTGGAGAAGATTAAGAAAGGGTAATGGAACCTAAAGCTGGCTGAACAAGCCGGGGGAGCAGCAAACATGGCCTTTCAGGAGATTCTTCAAGAGATCGTAACAAATGTCGATGGCGGACTCGCCGGTGTTGTCATGGGAATGGACGGGATAACAGTGGATAGTTTTACGAGCCCTGAATTCCCATTCGATCTTCAGGTTCTCGGCGTGGAGTCGGCAACGCTGATGCGGGAGATCAAAAGGGCTGCGGAATCGTTGAGGAGCGGGAGTCTGAGGGAAATATCCTTTATGTCCGAGGGAGCAACAGTGATCCTCAGGGCCTTGACCGATGAATATTTTGTCGCCCTTGTTTTGTCTCCCAATGGAAACTTTGGGAAGGGACGCTACCTCCTCAAGAGGGCAGGGCCAAGGCTCATGGCAGAATTTTAATCATGCAGGAAGGGAAGAAAACGGGGATCAAGACGGTATTTTTTGTTAAGAGACTGGAGAAGGTCAGGGAAGTAATGAGGGAACACCGCCTTGATGGACTTATCTTGACAACAATGGACAATGTCCGCTGGCTCAGCGGGTTCACAGGGAGCACCGGGACGGTGTTGCTTGCCGGGGGGAGAGCGTATTTCCTAACCGACAGCAGATATACGATCCAGGCAGGCGAGGAAACCAGAGGGTTCATTGTCAAGGAATATAGTAATGTTCTCGAGGGGATCACCAACCTTGCACAGAAGTTCATAATAGAAAGACTCGGCTTTGAGAGGCGAGGGATATTGTATCAGGAGTATCTCAATCTCAGGAGTGCGCTTCGGAACACAAAGCTTGTTTCCCTCGGCGTCGAGCTGGAGGAGATAAGGGCGAGAAAGGACAGTGCAGAGCTTGGCCTTCTTTCACAGGCAATCGGGATTGCATCCCGCTCGTTCCGGCAGATCTCGGGGGAGATTGTACCCGGTGCCAGTGAAAAGGACCTTGCTCTTAAGCTGGAGATTTCCCTCAGGAGGAACGGGTCGGGGAGTCTTCCATTCGAGGTAATCGTTGCATCAGGTCCTCATGCGGCACTCCCACATGCAAGACCAACCGGCAGGAAGATCAATAGAGGGGAATGTGTCATCATAGATTTTGGGGCTTCATTCAAGGGGTATCAGTCGGACACAACGCGGACATTTATTGCGGGCAGGCCGAGCCGAAGGGCCATTTCTGTGTATCAGGCAGTGAAGGGCGCCCATGACAGGGCAATTGAGAAGATTCGCCCGGGCACGAGCGCGAAGGAGGCAGACGGCATCGCAAGGGGCTACCTCAGGAAAAAGGGACTTGGGAAGTTCTTCAGGCATGGACTGGGCCATGGTACTGGCCTCAATATCCATGAAGCGCCACTCCTTTCTCCGAGGTCTGAGTCCAGGATAGAAGAAGGGACCGTTGTGACCGTGGAACCGGGCGTATATATTCCGGGATGGGGAGGGGTGAGGATTGAGGATATGGTTATGGTAAAAGGGAGCGGGTGCGAGGTTTTGACCGGCTCAATGGAGATACAGGATTATGGACATTAAAGACATCCAGGAAATCCTCAAGGTTATACAGGGGACCGAGATTGAGGAGATAGAGCTTACAAAGGGCAACGAGACGATCCGGATCAAGAGGGGACTATCGTCAGCCCAGCACTCAGCCCCAAACAATCAGCGGCCAGAACCGCCGGCGGTTAGTGCAGGTCAACAGCCTGCCGTCCCGCCTCCCCAGGCCGTGCCCAAGAAAGAGGGGAAAGAAGTATCGGTGAACTCACCCTTTGTCGGGACCTTCTACAGGTCTTCTTCTCCAGGGACCCCCCCCTTTGTGGAGATGGGAACGAAAGTGAAGAAAGGCCAGGTCCTATGCGTGGTAGAGGCTATGAAGCTTATGAACGAGATCGAGGCCGAGTTCAACGGGACTATTAAGAGCATTATGAAGGAGGACGGGAATCCCGTGCAGTTCGGAGAGCCCCTCTTTATCGTTGAACCCTCCGGGGGATAAAAGCTGTGTTTCACAAGGTCCTTGTAGCAAACAGGGGTGAAATAGCTGTAAGGATCATAAGGGCATGCAAGGAGTTGGATATAAGGACAGTTGCAGTTTATTCCACTGTTGATGCTGACTCCCTTCATGTGAGGCTCGCCGACGAGAAGGTATGCATTGGCCCCCCTCAACTTAGAGACAGCTACCTCAACATTCCTGCCATTATCAGTGCAGCAGAGATTACTGATTCTGAGGCCATCCATCCGGGCTACGGATTTCTTGCCGAGAATCCCCAGTTCGCCGATATCTGCGAGGACTGCGGGGTAACTTTTATTGGACCGAAAATGGCGCATCTTCTCCTGATGGGAAACAAGGTGAAGGCCAGGGAGGTTGTAAAGAAAACATCTGTTCGTGTCCTTCCCGGGAGCGATGGCGTTTTGAAGGAGGAAAAAGACATTGTGGCTGCAGCAAAGGATATAGGTTTTCCGGTTGTGATCAAAGCAGCCATGGGAGGGGGAGGCAGGGGGATGAAGGTCGTCCATACGCCAGCGAGCCTGGGCAATGCATTTCAGACAGCCCGGGCAGAGGCCATGGCTGCATTTAATGATGGCACTCTTTATCTTGAGAAGTATTTTGAGAGGGCCAGGCATATTGAGGTGCAGATATTGGCAGATATGTTTGGGAATGTCATACATCTTGGAGATAGAGACTGCTCTATCCAGAGACGTAATCAGAAGATCCTCGAGGAGAGCCCTTCAATAGCGCTTAGCTCCCGTCTTAGAGAAAAGATCGGTGAGGCCGCCATCACAGTATGCAAGGCCGTGGACTATTCCAATATAGGGACGGTGGAGTTCCTTCTGGATGGAGAGGGAAACTTTTATTTCATGGAGATGAACACGAGACTTCAGGTGGAACATCCTGTAACTGAGTGCGTTTCCGGAATTGACATAGTTCAGGAGCAGATCAGGCTTGCATCGGGTGAGAGGCTCGCCATGAGGCAGAGGGATGTCGTGCTAAAGGGACACAGCATTGAATGCCGCGTGAATGCCGAAGATCCGGAAACACTTGCTCCTTCGCCTGGGAAGATCACCTCCCTGAATCTTTCAGGGGGATTCGGTGTCAGGGTGGACACAGCGTTATTCAATGGATATGAAGTGTCTCTCCTGTATGACTCTCTTCTGGCAAAGGTTATTGTCCATGCCGATGACAGAGAAAAGGGTATCAGGAGGATGCGGAGAGCGCTGGAGGAATTTATCGTTGGTGGGGTGAAGACAAATATCCCCCTTCATCTGAAGGTCCTCTCTGATGCCGATTTTCTTGATGGGAATATCCACACCCGGTTTCTTGAAAGGTTCTTGTGAGGCGGCGGGAAGGATCGGAACGCTGGAGGCTCATTATTGATGGAAAGGCTGATGGTCCAACGAACATGGCTGTTGATCAGGCCATTTTCCGATCGGTTGAGATCGGATCATCTCCTCCAACGCTCCGTTTTTATGGATGGGATCCACCTGCGGTCTCTCTCGGCCGCTCCCAGCGGCCCGATCTCCTCGGTCTTGAAAAATGTCGCGAGTTGGGAATAGGGGTTGTTGGCCGTCCTACCGGGGGTAAAGCTGTTTTCCATGACAGGGACGTGACCTACAGCCTTTCCTGTCCGATAAAATCTACGCTCCTTCCACATACCCTGAAGGGTGGCTATGAGGCCATCAGCTCCTGTATTGTTAATGGCCTCTCAAGGCTTGGGAAAGGCATAGATCCCATTATGTTGCACTCTGGAGGCGTTGATAGCAGAATGGCTTGTTTTGAAGGGCCGTCAGCCTTCGAGATCGTAGCCGGGGGCAAAAAGCTTGTCGGAAGCGCCCAGAGAAGGGGGGAAAAGGCCTTTCTCCAGCATGGTTCCATCCCCCTGGAAATCCAATGGAACTTGCTTTTCCTCATATTTAAGGACGGCTCCCTTCCCCGGCAGCCAAGGGCTGTTGGCCTCAGGGAATGCCTTGGAAGGGAAATAGGGGAGAATGAGGTTATTGAGGCACTTTTAAGGGGGTTCTCAGAGACCCTTGGGGTGGTCTTTCAGCATGGGATTTTGACAGAAGAGGAGCATAAAATGGCGGATTGGTATAGGCATAATTCAATATTGACTTTATAGGTAATAAGAGGGATAATATAATCGGGCCAATGGCTGTTGATAAGAATAAAATCCTTGAGAACGCACAGAAATACCTTGAGAAGGGTCAGGTTGATAAGGCTTTAAAGGAATTCTCTTCGGTACTCGAAATAGACCCCAAAAACATTGCCGCTCGTCAGAAGAGGGCAGAGCTATATAACCGCAAAGGGATGAAAAGAGAGGCCCTTGAAGACTACATAAGGGTCGGAGAGGAATATTCCAAAGGAGGGTTCTATCAAAAAGCTGTGTCTGCCCTAAAAATGGCCCTCCAGGTTGACAACCGCCAGCTTGTCCTGTATCTGCGTCTCGCGGAGCTCTTCCACAAGCTTGGGCTTACCAGCGAGGCCATGCAGAATTACCGGTTTGTGGCCAGTTATTATGACAGGGAGGGGAAGGTAAAGGAATGCCTGGATATCCTGAAGAGGATGGTGGATCTGGATCCAAACAACCTTCCCTCCAGGGTCAAGTTGGGAGAGCTTTATTTCCGCCAGGGGATGAAGGCGGAGTCTAATGAGGAATTCTCCAAAGTCGCCCAGGCGCTTAAAGAAGAAGGGCGCACTGACGACCTTATCACATTATACGAAAGGATCATTTCCTTCAGCCCCATGAACATCAATGCCATAAAGGCTCTCGGACAGCTATATCTCTCCAAGAGCGAGCCTCAGAAAGCCCTGGCAAAACTCCAGGTCCCGCTTAAGGAAGGGACAAGGGATAAAGAACTCCTCGAGCTCCTTGCCAAGATCTACTACAACATGGACAGGAAGGATAAAGCCAAGAATGCCATGAAGGAGCTCGCTCGTGTCTGCCGGGAGGACGGCGACGAGACCGGAATGAGGGAGTGTTTCAAAAAGATTCTCCGTATAGACCCGGAAGATCAGGATGCCAAGGAGGTCATTGGGGTTGCCGCTCCTCCTCCCAAAGAGAAGGTGATCGAGCTCAGTGAAACCATCCATGAGGTACAACCACAGCCTGTTGCGCATGCAAAACCTCCACCCCGGCCTGTTTCCAAGCCCACCCCGTCTCCTCCGCCGGAAGATGAAACTGCTGTCTCCAAGTTTTTCTTGGAGGCGGAGATTTACCTTAAATACGGCCTAAAAGAAAAAGCCATAGAGCAGATCGCCAAGGCTCTTGAGAAGGAGCCGAAAAATCAGCAGGCCCTAAAGAAGATCGTGGAGCTGTATGCCTCTACGAAGAACAAGGGGAGGGCGGTAGGGCCGCTTGTTACCCTGGCTGACATTAGTATGGAGAAAGGGTCAAAAGAGCAGGCCGAAAAGTATCTTGAAGAGGCAGTTGGTTTTGATCCCTCCAACAATGAGGTGAAAGTCAGGCTCAAGGCCTTGAGGGGGGAGGGAGAAGAGGCGGAGATAGAGGTTGAGGAGGAGATCGAGGAGGTCAAGGAGGTTGCAGAGGAGATCGAGGAAGTCAAGGAGGTTGAAGAAGAGATTGAGGTAGTCAAGGAGGTTGCGAAACCAAAGGAAGTTGTTGCAAAAGAGAGTTTTGAGATTGAAGGACTGGAGGAGAAAGAAGAAATTGCTCCTTCAGAGCCACCTCCTTCAGCCCGCGCGAAGGTAGAGGAGCCGGAAGAAGAAGAGGAAGAGCAGAGTTTTGCGGGGATCATGGAAGAGGAAGAGGAAAAGGGCGGGGCTGTGGATGTGGAGGAGATCGACGAAGCGGAATTCTATGTTCAGCAGGGCCTTATTGAGGAGGCGAAAAGGATCTATGAGCACTTTCTCAAGAAAAAGCCCGGAGATCCTGAAATAACTGCCAAGCTCAATGAAATTGAACAGCTCGGAAAGAAACCAGCGATTGCCGAAAAAGAGATTCCTATACCCCCCAAGGAAGAGGTTGCACCTCAACCCCGTGCCAGGGCTCCCATAGGTCCTTCCAGGCCCACGGCTGAAGAGCTTGTTGCCAGACCCACAGGCGTACTTATTGATGAAACCGCAGATGAGGGGCACTTCGATCTGGCAAAGGAGCTTTCAGACGAGCTGGATCTCACGGGTGAAGCGGTTCCTGCCGCTCCTGCTGCTGCCGGGGCAGGCCAGCAGGTGAGCGTGGAAGAGGTTCTATCGGCATTTAAAGAGGGAGTGGCAAAGACAGTGTCCAAGGAAGATGGGCAGGCCCATTACGATCTTGGAATTGCGTATAAGGAGATGGGCCTGACAGATGAAGCCATTAGAGAGTTTGAGGTATCCTCAAGCACCACCTCTGTTAGGGAGATTGACAGTCTCTCGATGATTGGCACTTGTTACATGGAGAAGGGAGATCATGCAAAGGCCGTTACATATTATTCCAGGTCTATAGCGAGCCCAAAGGCTACGGACAGGGAAAAAATTGGATTATACTATGAGCTGGCCAATGCCCATGAGGCAAATGGGGATCTTCCCCAGGCCATGAAATATTTCTCAATGGTTGTGGAAAAAGACCAACAATTCAGGGACGCCTTGAACAGGGTTCACGCCCTTAAAGACAAGGGTGTCTCTGTGGTCGAGGAAGAGAAGCCAAGGGTGGAAGCCCCGAAGGCAGAGGCTCCCAAGGTGGAAGCGCCCAAAGTGGAAGCTCCTCCGGCAGAGGAAGCGCCAGCCGAGGCGTCCAAGGTTATTCCTTTCGTTCCTGGAAGGAAAAGAGTGTCATATATCTGAAAAATGAATTACTGGGAATTCTATCAACTTTCACAGGAGCCGTTTTCCAACGCACCGGACACACGGTTCTACTATAACAGCGCTCCTCATTCCAAGGCCCTGCTGAGGCTTATGGCTGCTGTAGACGGGATGAAGGGCCTGGCCATTCTTGTGGGGGATATCGGGACAGGGAAGACGACCCTGGCCAGAAGAATGCTGGACAGTCTTTCTGAGGAGGAATACGAGGCAGCCCTCCTGGTCATCATCCACTCGGGAATCACGGCAGACTGGCTTTTGAGGAAGATCGCCCTTCAGCTCGGCGTTCAGAATCCTTCGCAGGACAAGCTCACCCTTCTTTCACAGCTTTATGAACGGCTCATGGAACTCTATGAGCACAAGAAGAAGGCTGTAGTGCTTGTGGATGAGGCGCAGATGCTTCACACCAGGGAGATCATGGAGGAGTTCAGGGGCCTCCTCAACTTGGAGGTTCCCGAGAGGAAACTCATCACATTTGTCTTTTTTGCCCTTCCCGAAATAGAGGACAACCTGAAGCTGGACCAGCCCCTGGCCCAGAGGGTTGCCCTGAAATACAAGCTCGAACCATTCAATGAGGAATCTACCGAGGCGTATATAAAGCACAGGATGCGTCTTGCAGGTGCAAAGGAAGATCATTTCTCTCTGGAGTCCATAAAGGCCATTCACCACTTCTCCGGGGGGGTCCCAAGGATGATCAATATTTTATGTGACAATGCCCTGTTTGAGGGTTTTCTCCTCAAGCAGAAGGTTGTGGATGGGAAGCTTGTTGAAAATATTGCTGTTGACCTTGAGCTCTTCAGGAAAGAGGGGAAGAAAGAGGCCCCTGCTCCTCCTCCGGCTCCGAAACCTGAGGTTGAAGCGCCGGTTGAAGAGCCAGAACCTCAACCGAAACCAGCAGTAGCTCCGCCTCCGGTAAAGACTCCTCCTCCAAGAGCAGCGACTGCTCCTTTACCACCGCCCAGGAAAGCGCCTGCGCCCACAGCCCATGATGATGTGGACATTGACTCTCTCCTTGATAATATTGTTAAGAAAGAGTAAGAAATAAATAGGGACAGCGCCCATTTATAAAGCGGGCGTAATTCAGCGGTAGAATGCAGGCTTCCCAAGCCTGACGTCGTGGGTTCGATCCCCATCGCCCGCTCCATAATTAGTATCCTCTCCCTAACAGGGAGAGGGCAGGGTGAGGGTTAAAATCAAACTCCTAAAAAGATTTCCTCTCCCTAACAGGGAGAGGGCAGTCCGCCGGAGGCGGAGAGGGTTAAGATTTGACTCCCTTTAATATCTTGAAATTGATCATGTTCTTCAGAAACTCTATCACAGCCCCGGGCCTCACCCACGACTTTCCTCCCTTCCTGGGATAGGACACAACAGGCATCTCACCGATCCTGGCCCCCAGGGAGTGTCCCTTGAGGAGGACCTCGGCGTCAATGAACCAGTCTTTAGATAAAAGTCCGAGCCGTTCGTAAACCTTCCTCCTCATGAGCTTGGGATGGCCGTTTATATCACGATAGGGGAGTCTGAAGAGAAGTCGGAATATAAGGTTATAGAAATAAGTATTCAACCTTCTGATCAACGGCTCGATTCTTATAACCCTTGCGATCTTGCAGATATCAAGGCCGTCCTTGATGAGCATCCTGTAGCACCTGAGGGCTTCCATCCCGGGGATCTGGCCGTCCCCGTCCATATAGCCGATTATACTGCCCCTGGCCTTGCTGAGGCCCCGAAGCACACCCCAACCGTATCCCTGGTTGACCTTCACGGTAACAACTTTAATATTTTCGTACCGGCTTGCGAGCTGCGCGAGGATTTTTCCTGTCCTGTCCGATGAACCGTTGTCCACAAGGACAAGCTCGCAATTAACTTTTGCCCTCAAGGCCCTTCTCAGGTCTATGACAACCTTACGGACATTCTCTTCCTCGTTGTAGAAGGGAATGATAAGGGACAGCTTGGGGCGGCTGGTCCTGGGGATCCTATTCACGGCAGGCCTCGCTATGAAGGGTTTTGGCCCTTTGGTATATGGCCTCAATTGCCACGCCTGCGAGTATGAGGAAAGGGAAGTTTCCAGGGAGGAGATACCTCGGCTCCCAGTAGATGGGAAGGTGCATAAGAAACCCGCAGGCCGGAACCGATAGCAGAATAGTAAGATATCTCCAGCGTTTTCTCAGGAGGATGAGCCCTGCGAGTGCCATAAAGACAAGGCCGTTCTCAACGATCCTCCTCACAACGCGGAGGAAAATCTGGAGGGAATCGGTTGTGCTCAGGTAGTCGAGGAAGCCCCCGCCTTTGGCCTTGAAAGAGCTGAAATTAGACTCGGGAAGGAAACCCCAATCATTCACTGCGAAGAGCATCCTCAGGAACCTCCTGGGGAGCATCATAATGAACCATTCAGGATGCTCTTTGATCGCCTTCAGGGACTTGTTCCTGAGGATTTCCTGATACTCGGGATCAAAATATGAGATCTTGGGGTGCTCTTTCTGGACCATCTCAAAGGCAACCTTGTCATCAAGGACGGCCCCGAAGGGGTTGGAAAACTCTCCGAATCCCTCCCAAATCGACTGCCACAGGACCGGCCTGAGGATGGTGAACCTGTGAAAGGTGACATAATTACGGAGCCCCCAGGGGAGGAGGATGAGGAAGACAAGGCAAACCATCCAGAAACCATTGATTAGCATCAAAGCTCTTTTTTCTCCTCTTGCTCTTTTGATAAATGCAGCGACAGCAAAGAAGGCAGGAAGGAAGATGTAGTCGGATCGGATGTAAGCTGAGAGCCCGAGGAGGACAGCCGAGAGGGCCATTAGCCCCTTTGAGTTTTTCTTCTCTCCCTCAAAGAATATCAGGGTTGAAAGGAGGAGCAGGAAGGCCATGGGAGCGTCGTGCAGGGGCGCTATGGAGAGTCTGGCCTGAGGGATCCACAGGGCATAGAGATAGGCCGAAATGATCCCGATTGATGTGCTTCCAAGCGTTCTCCGTGTGAGAATATACACGAGGAACACCCCTATTGAGTCCAGGATGGCCTGGAAGATCTGGAGCTCCAGGTATCGGGCCTTTCCTGTCACCCTGTAGAAAAATGAGAGGAGCAGGGCATATCCGGGGAGGGCATGGTGATAGGGCTCGAGCACTTCCTTCTCCGGGGAGGGAACATCCATGATGTCAACAAGTCTTTCGATCCTGTTCTGCTGCTCGGCGACTTTATTCATGTGAGAAGGATTGATGACAAAGCCCCTTCCCCGGGCAAGGTGATAAGCCATCTCTCCTTCTGCAACTGTGATTCCGGTTAAAAAATAATTATGGTGAAGGAACGAGAGGAGCAGGAGCCTGACCGTTATGGCAAGGACAAGCGCGCCGCCCAGGGCAAACCACGGCAGCCGTCCTGCTCTTTTGACCTCTGAAATGGTTTTAGAGCTCATTATTTCTTTGAATATCTTCATCTTCGGCGGGAAAACCTGATGATGGCCCAGAGTGCGGTAAATCCATCCTTCCATGAGATCTTTTTGCCCTCTCCGTGTGTTCTTCCCCTGTATGAAATTGGAACCTCAAGAACCCTCGCCTCTGCGAGGGCGACCTTTGCCGTGACCTCCGGCTCAAATCCGAAGCGATTTGAAGAGATGGTGAGGCTCCTGATAAGGTTTCCTCTGAATGCCTTGTAGCATGTCTCCATGTCTGTAAGGTTGAGGTTGGTGAACATATTTGATAGGAATGTGAGAAACTTGTTTCCCATGTAATGCCAGAAAGATCGGAAACGCTTCTTGTCTCCCATAAAGCGTGTGCCATAGACAACATCGGCCTTGTCCTCCAGGATGGGCTGGATTAGCCCTGGATAATCATTGGGATCATACTCAAGGTCTGCGTCCTGGATAATGACAATGTCCCCTGTTGTCTTCTCCATGGCCCTCCTGATGGCCGCGCCCTTGCCCTGGTTTTTCTCCTGAAAAAGGAGTGTGAAATGAAGCTCCTTCTGGAGCTTGACGAGAATTTCCTTAGTTCCATCAATGGAGGCGTCGTCAACTACGATGATCTCTTTTTCAATTGAACCTATTGGGACTTCACGGACCCTCATTAGAACCTCCCTGATGGTAGCAGCCTCATTGAATGCAGGGATAATAATTGAGAGCCTCGCCATGTGCACATAATATACCATAAATAGGGACAGCGACCATTTATAGGGCGCAAATTTCTCCGCATTACAAGCGCATTATGGAGGGGTAAGCGAGCCTTGTGAGGCGGCTTATGCAATGATAAAGTAATAATCGCATGAGGATATTTTTCGTCAATCCACCGGCCGATGACGGCATTAAACAGGTGAGGGAAGGGCGATGCATGCAGAGGATGGGGGCATGGACAGCCCTGTGGACGCCCGTGTCCCTGGCCTACTGTGCAGCCCTGTGCCGGAGAGAGGGTTTTGAGGTCAGGATCACCGATTGTATAGCCGAGGAGATTGACTTTGCCGGGCTTGAAAGGATGACAGGTGATTATCGTCCCGATCTTGTCATCCTAAATGCGATAACGGCGTCAATCGTGAGCGACCTGTCCACAGCGGACATGATCAAGGAACGGATAGACAGGGGAATAAAGATCGGCGTGATAGGGATTCATGGGACTGCAATTCCTGAGACCTGCTTCAAGATATCTAAGGGCCTCGATTTCGTTGTCAGGGGGGAGCCGGAACAGACAGTCCTCGAGCTGGCCCGCTCCCTGAAAGATGGCTCCGGTATTGAAAAAGTTGATGGCCTCTCCTGCCGATCAGGAACGGGGGTGATTCACAACAGGGACAGGGCTTTCATCAGTGAACTGGACGAGCTACCTTACCCCGCCTATGACCTGATTGACCGCACAAGATATAGGCTCCCCTTCACCGGAAAGCAGTTCCTCCTTGTAACAACAAGCAGGGGATGTCCCAATTCGTGCAACTTCTGCACAGACCATACTTATTATGGGAAAAAATTCAGAAAACGCGATCCGGGGAAAATCGCTGATGAGCTTGCTTTTGATCTGGAGAATTACGGCGTGGAAGATTTCCTCTTCTGGGCAGAGGGATTCACACAGGACATGGACTATGCCAAGGAAGTGGCAAGGGCCATCCTCAGGAGAAGGCTGGGCATCAGGTGGGTCTGCAACGGACGGGTTGATCGTGTAGATGAGGAGATGCTCCCACTATTTAAAGAGGCAGGCTGCACCATGATCGGATTCGGGGTTGAATCGGGTGTCCAGGAGATCCTGGACAGAATGAACAAGAAGACAAAGGTGGAGCAGATTCGCCACGCTGTAGAACTGGCCAAAAAGGCCGGGCTTGAGGTCGTTGCACATGTGATGCTCGGGTATCCAGGAGAAACAAAGGAGACGGCGAGGCGGACCATAGATTTTGTTAAGGAGCTTGATGTGGATTTTGCACAGTTCTACTGCGCCGTCCCCTTTCCCGGCTCAAAGCTGTATGAGGATGCAGAGAAAGAGGGCTGGCTCAACTCCCCCAATTGGAGGTTCTATGAGCAGAACTACAGCATTCTTGACACCCCCTTCCTTAAGGCAAACGATGTTGTTCGCCTTAGGAAAAGGGCCTTCATGGAATTCTATAAACAGCCAAAAGTTGTTCTGAGGACGATGAAAAAACTGGGCTCTCCCGGCGCAATCATCCGTTTCATAGCCATGCTGAGAGAATTCCGCAGCTGGGTATAATAACTCATTGAATTTGTCGCAATTACGATATAGGCTCAAATTCATGGAGTTAAGGGTTTATTCTCTTGTTGTTTTCCTGCTCATGTTATTCTCTGTGTCAAATGCTGACGAAAAACCCTTCCTTTTTCCCTCCCTTTCAGGCGAGATCGGCGTTCTCAGGGCAGTATCCGCACAAAACAATGTCCGGGGGGCCATGAGCGCGATCGGAAGCGGACAGTTCTTCAGGACGACAGACCTTTTGAATACATCACAAGACCTGAAGGTCACAAATACCAACTGGGCCGGCGACCTGGGAATCTCATACGCTGCGATCGATTTCCTTGAAGTCTTTCTCACCGAATCCAATACCTATCATGATTTCAACAATGGATCAGAAACCGCCTATGCACTCGGAGACCTAACTTTTGGGCTCAAGCTGGGACTTCCCCTTGCCTCGTTTTTGGCCCTTGGAGCCGATGCCTCTGTGCGGTTTCTCTCAAAAGTGGGAGCATGGGGCTACAATTCTTCCGCCACAAGCGGTGGGGGAAAAGCCATTGCAACCATTGCGCCCGATGGCATACCCCTCAGGGCCCATCTCAACATCGGCTACTGGAAGGACAATTCCTCCGTATTCTCAAGGGATATCGTCTCTCCCATCTACCAATATGCCGCGAAGATCGGGTCCGACCGCATCCTCGGAGTCCTGGGTCTTGATCTCCCTCTTCACAATGGTGTATTGATTCCCCTGCTGGAATACTCCACAGAGCTGGCTTCGGGCACGGATTTTTCCAGAAGCCCTAACCGGATCACCCCTGGCATAAGGGTTGTCCCGTTTCCTCCAGTGGCTGTAACCCTTGGACTGGATCTGTCTCTTACCAAATCGGATGTTACACCGACTGGCAAAAAGGTCAGGCTTCAGCCCCCCTGGAATGCGATCCTTGCCGTGAGTTACACATATGTGCCGGAAAGGCCGCCCTTGGAAGCGGAAACTCCGGCACCAGAGCTTGTTCCTCCCCCTGCTGTCCCAGTGCCGCCTCCATCTGCGGAAAAGAAGGGGGCCATCCTCATGCTTGAGAAGGGAAAGATCGAGCTTGCCGAGCCTATCCTTTTCTTTGAATACGACCAGACCAGGATCATGCCTGAGTCCTACTGGTTGCTGGACTCTGTTGCTGAGATTTTGAAGTCAATCCCGGAACTGAAGATAAGAATCGAGGGACATACAGACAACATCGGCGGTGAGCGCTACAACATGCTCCTGTCCCAGGCCAGGACTGACTCCGTTAGGAATTACCTCCTCACAAAGGGAATCTTTATTGATCGCATGGAGGCAGTGGGCTACGGCCCCTCCCGTCCCATAGCAGACAATTCCACGCTTGAGGGACGCGCTAAAAACCGCAGGGTGGAATTCACCATCATCACGCAGGAGCCGAATCCTTCCCCATGATCCCCACTTGCGCAAACTTCAATCCTTCTTCCCCTTAGCGGGTTTTTCTCCCCTGATCATGAGGTACCATCCTATCCAGGGTGAGAAGATATTCTTTACAATGCTTGGAATCATTGTTCCGTCCGAGGCGGTAACACATACTGTCAGGGAAAGTCTGTCAAAGCGAGAAAAAAGCTCTCTTGCTTCTTTTATTGAGTATACTTTTGTCAGCGGATTCTTTTCATCTGTTGTTTCAGTATGACGGCTTATTGTCTCCCTGAATCCTCGTGTGACAAGCTCACCTTTCAAGACCCCATATTTCATAAGGATGTGAAGGACAGCCCAGGAGTATTTATGGTAAATCATGATAAGAATTCTTCCGGCAGGCTTTAACACCCGATAGATCTCTTCCACGGCCTTTTCTGTGTTCGGCGTGTGGTGGATGACCCCCCAGCTATACACAAGATCAAACGAAGAATCGGAAAATGGAAGGGTTTCAGCATCGGCCTCACGGACTTCTCCTTTCACTTTGTAAAGTTCCAGCCTTTTTCTCGCAAGGTCTAATGCTGTTGTGCTTCTGTCAATACCGGTGATCTCGGCACCAGCACGGGCAAATTGAAGAAGGTCTGTTCCCATACCGCATCCTACCTCCAGCACCCTCTTTCCTCTCCATTGAGGGAATTGTGCGAAGGAATGAATAAAGGGTTCTACCTCATAGCGGTATCTCTCGACCTCCTCAAAAAATTCAAGAGTCCCTGGGGTTAGGTGTGAGGCCTGAGCGCCGGAAGGATGGCCGTCCCAGAAACTTTTAATTTCTTCCTTCAACTTCATTCAATAAAATCTTGGAGGATTTGGTTGAATTCATGGGGCTTCTCAAGAGTAACCATATGGCCGGCGTCAGGGATGATCTCAAGGGTTGAGCCAGGGATCTTGCCGTGAAGGTATTGTGAATATTTCGCAGGGGTGAGCTTGTCCTCTGCTCCGCAGATGATGAGAGTGGGAAGAGAAAGCCCCTGGATTTTCTCCATCACATCAAAGGCATTGCAGGCCCTGAAGTCTCCGATCATAATCTTGGCTGTTCCCTTGAGGGTGTCCTGGAGATAGGCCTGGATGATCTGTTGAGTGGTTTTCTCTGAAAAAAGCCATCCTGAAGAGGTCTCAATGGCACTTTTGAAGTCGCCTTCAAGGACCTGGAAAACCATGGACGCCACCCTGAGCCTTGCCCCGGTGCCCACGAGCACCAATTTTTCAAGGCCCTCGGGCCTGCCCAGGGCGTAGAGCTGGGAAATGGCCCCGCCCATGGAATGGCCAATAAGGATGTGAGGGCCAGGCGAGAGGACCTTTATAAATTTCTTTAGAAAATCGCAGTAGGACTCTATCCTGTCCATTCCAATTCCCTCTGATTGGCCGTGACCGGGAAGGTCAATTGCAATACACCTGTGGCCTGGAGGAGGAGAGTCAAGCTGGTGTGTCCAGGTGTATGAGCTTCCCCCGGCGCCGTGAACAAAGATGAGGCTCTTCTTGCCTGAAACTCCTGACTCCCTGAAGAATATTTTTATTCCATCAACGCTGATTTCGGGCATGGGGCTATTATATATCACGATCCCCCAATATTTGTCGCCTTTTAGGGCTAAAGAGATGGGCCAATGCGAAAGGAACTATAGTTAATGTAACATATAATAGGTTTTACATTTCCTGGGGCCGTGTAATGTGGGCAATCATGAAGACGGCCTGCAACCGCTGGATTTTAATCTGTCTTCTCCTCGGGGGTTTTGTGGCCTCGTTCTGCTCCCTGCCCGACAAAGAGTTTCTTGAATATAAGCCCCCAGTGAACCATTCCCCTGTTATTGATCCGCTTGAAGATCAGACAGCCCTCGTTGGGGATCTAATCGGCATCACTCCCACTGCCACAGACCCGGATGGCGATGCCCTGAGCTTCACCATCACCGGCTGGATGACCGGGACCACAATAGTGGCCCTTTCATCTGATGTTGGAGCACGCACAGTAACAGTTACTGCCAGCGACGGAATATCAACCTCATCAACAAGCTTCACCGTGAGCATCGGAAATTATGCCTGGGCCGGTATCGCTCCCACTGTTGGGTTTTCCCAGCCAAATCTGGCTGGACACTCAGCCATATATGATCCTGTTAATAAGAGGATGGTGGTTTTTGGCGGAATTATTCAAGGATTAGGATATATTTATTGGACAGAATCATTATCCCTTGTTGGAGAAGGGCTTGAATATTGGTGGGACTTGAATCCATATTCCTGTTCGACATTTCCATCAAGAAGATCACAGCATTCGAGCATCCGGGATCAACTTAGTCAGAGGATGATTGTCTTTGGAGGAGAGGTCTATACAAATCCTACAACCTCTTTCATGAACGATGCATGGGAGCTGTCCTTCACCGAGACAACCGAAGGAAGATGGTGCCCGCTGGCTACAGGGGGAACCAAGCCAGCCCCACGATCAAGCCATTCCGGTATCTATGACCCTATTGGCCAGAGGATGATCGTTTTCGGCGGAACCGAGTTTACAAGCTCAACGCCAAAGTGCAATTCCGGCGAATCCAACTGTATCTTTGGGGATCTCTGGGCATTGAATCTTACAACCTTGAGTTGGCAAGAGATTTCTCCTCCCCAACCACGACCTTCGCCGAGAAAGGGTCACGCTGCAATCTATGACCCTGTTAGAAAGCAGATGATCGTGTTTGGGGGAAGGGCCTGCCCCAACACAACATGTGGAGAGACCAATGATGTCTGGGCACTTGACCTCTCGTCTCCCGGAAATGAAAAATGGAAACAGATTGCACCAGAAGGCTCTTCACCCGATCCCAGGGAGGGAGCAACCGGTGTATATATCCCCGGCTCAGGGAAGATCTTCTTTGTCGGGGGTAACGCAGGCTCTGTCAAACTCGGAGAAGTCTGGTTTCTCAATCTTGAGAGGCCAACCTGGGGAAGGGTCTATCCGGACGGCGAAATCTTTCCGGATCGCACCAGCCATACGATGATCTACGACGCATACAACTCCCGCCTCATTGTCTTCGGCGGCCTCGATACTAATGGCCAGGGCCTCTCCGACACCTGGTCCCTGAAATAGCTGAGACCTTTTTGACAAACCCAAGGAGCGCCTTATTCTTTCAGAAGGTGCAGGTTCCAAAGCCATTACCGAGGAGGAGAGGTCATACTCCTATTGCATTGATACGCAGCGATGTAAAAATAGACCCCTCTGCCCTGAGAACCATCTGCACCGAATGTAGCTTCTCATTTGTCATTCGACTTTAGAAGACGATAATGGATCTGCAAGAAGAGCTGTGTTCAAGAAGTTTTGACTTCAGATTATTAAATTGCTATTGTATGAAAGCCTGTGTATTTCTGAAGTGAAGAAGGAGACGAAATGTCATATGTTTTTAGAACCCGAATTAACTATCGTCATTCTTGCCAAGGAAGAAAAAGATAATCTCGTTCAGCTCATCCCTGAGCTGAAAAAAACCCTGGATTCTCTTGCCTTGCGCTACGAAATTCTCATCGTTGATGGAAACTCATCGGACGGGACAATACCTGCGATGGAAAGGCTGGGCTGCAAGGCCGTTCCCCAGAAGCAGAAGGGATATGGCTCTGCCCTGATACAGGCAATTGATCTTGCAAAGGGCGGGTATATCCTTACGATGGATGCGGACTTTTCCCATGACCCCCAGTTTGTCCATCATTTGTGGGCCAAACGGGCCCAGGGAGACCTTATTGTAGCCTCCCGATATGTGGATGGGGGGAAGGCCGAGATGCCCTTCGTTCGCCTCGTCCTCAGTCGGATTCTCAATGCTGTTTTCTCCCGCGTCCTGTCCCTTCCCCTAAGGGATATATCGAGCGGATTCAGGCTCTACTCCAGATCCGTGCTGCAGGACATCTTCCCTCTTCACTCAAAAGACTTCGACATTCTCCAGGAGGCTCTCATCAAAACATTCTGTCATGGTTGGAAGGTCCTCGAGGTTCCATTTTCCTATAGGCCTCGACACAAGGGGCGCTCAAAGGCAAAGATCCTGAGTTTCGGAATCGCCTACCTTCGGACCCTGAGGCGGATGTGGCAGCTTAGGAATTCTGCTTTTTCTTGCGACTACGATTCACGGGCATATAGCAGCAGGATCCCCCTTCAGAGATACTGGCAAAGAAAACGCTATTCCATTGTTATGGGATACATCTCTCAACACACAAGGATCCTGGATGTCGGATGCGGATCCAGTAAAATCATCCAGTCTCTACCTGCTGCTGTGGCCTTGGACATAGACCTCAAAAAGCTTCGGTATCTTAAGACCACCAATCCCTTCGTCCTGCGCGGAAGCCTTGCCGCTCTTCCATTTAGTGATGGGAAGTTCTCCGCAGTGATCTGTTCTGAGGTCATCGAGCATATTTCTAAAGATCCTCGCATATTTGGGGAACTGAAACGGGTGTTGAGTCCCGGAGGCGAGCTGATCATCGGGACCCCAGATTACGCATCTCTATGGTGGAGGATATTCGAATGGGGATACGGCAAGGTCCTTCCTATGGCTTATGCTGAGCAGCACATCTCTCACTACACGGGGAGTGAACTCGAGGGAATTCTTCAAAGCCTGGGATTTGACATCCTCGACCGAAAGTATATAGCCGGTTCAGAGATGATCTTTAAGGCACGAAGACAGCTATGAGCAGAAAGTCAGGCCAACCCCTCACCAGGGCCGTGTCAGAAGTGCCTTCATGGGCAAAGGCAATCATCACATTCACGAGCTTCATTCTCTCGTTGGTTACGGTTGGCATCATCCACCTCCTTTTTCCCGGAAAGCCATGGACAGATCCAGGCATTATTGGAGGATATGGCTGGCTCGACAAGCATGGGGAGATCAGCTTCTACACCACGGCAGTGGTCTTCTTCCTCTTCCTCCCCTTTGTCCTCTGGAGAAAAGGGGTCCTCTGGGCATACAACAGAACACAACAGGGGATGTCTCTTGTCCTCTCCCTTGCAGTGGTCCTTGTCCTGAGCATTGCCATCCTTTTCATGGTCTATGGGTGGGGGTATCTATAAAAGGGACATAGTGGGCTATGTCCTCTGTGCGTTGGTGCTCGGAGTCATTCTTCTGGGGCCAGCGCACCGGTATCACCTGTTCGATGGGCATGAGCTCGTCCATTTTGGATACCTCAATGACCTCAGGAACGGAAAGCTCATTGTAGCGGAAACACGGATGCAGTATGGGCCTTTGCTTGGTCTGAGCACTTATTGGTTTATGTCACTGGTTGGGTTCGACATCGAACACTTCAGGCTCTATTGGGTTCTGGTCACCTATATATTCATGCTTGGAGCTGTGCTCTTCCTTCGGAGAATTTTCCTTCAATGGACCTGGGTGGGCCTCGGGCTCCTCTTCATCTTATTTTTTACGCATGTGAGCTTCTATCTTCCCGATTCTTCTGGACTCAACTCGGGCTTCTACGGCTATGCAAATCCAGGAAGGCTCGGATTTGCATTTCTCACCCTTCTCATCCTATTTAGAAAGGGCGGAGGGCCTCCTTCCCCTCTTAGATGTTTAATTGCAGGCGTCCTTCAGGGGGCATGCTTCTTTTACGCCCAGGAGTCTGGGCTGCCGGCTATTGCAGCGTCAGCAGCCTACATCTTGTTGGCAGGGAGAGAAAAGGGTGTCTCGTATCTTTCAGGAATTGCAGCTCTTCTTGGAGGGTTTGGCCTGTTTTCATTTTTATTTTCTCTCCCCTATATGCTGCGAGGCCTTTTCAAGGAGTTCCTCATAAATATAATGGAGATGCCTCTTATGGTGAGCAAAGGTTACTCCAATACTCCCTTTCCTTCCATACTGGAGGAGCTCGCTTCAGATCCGCTCGGCGCCGTTACCAAGACCGCCCTTTTTTACTGGGTCCCTGTCATCTATCTTGTTTCTGCCTTTCGCCTGGAGCGGCGCTGGGCCATCCACGGCCTCTCTCATCAGGATTCTTTCATGTTCGCCTCGGCCGTCTTCGGACTCGCGTCTTTTCGAAGCGTCCTGGCTAGATCAGACTCTACTCACCTTCTTACAGTGTTCCTGCCGGCAATAATTCTACTTCTGTGTCTTATGAAAGAAGGCCGGGAGAGCTCTCTTTCTGGACTTCGGAAATGGGTTTGGAATGTGGGACTTGTTCTCATACTGTTATATAGCAGTGTCCTCTCTCTCAGAAATCCGTTGCAGGTCGCTGAAGGTGTCTGGAATAAGATCCGGCATTTTCCATTGCCCCCCATTGAAAAATCTCTTGTTCCGTTTCCCCATGAGAGGGGCGGAGGGTTAATGCTTCCAGCCGAGGGAAGTTGGTGTATCAACTTCCAGTTCGACACACGGGATGTCGCTGCAGCCAAAGAGATCACCCGGGTGGCAGGGTCGTATCCTGTCTATATTCGGGTGCCGTTGAAACAGCCGCTCCTCTATTTTCTCTCAGGGGTTCGATCGGCAACCGCCTATTCAGAATATGAGGCCAATGTTTTCTTGAGGAGGCATTTTATTGAAATAGATTATCAACTGAAAAAGACTCCTCCCTATCTTGTTGTTACTTCAATGCCTGTGTCTTTATTAGGGGGGCTTTACGAGCTCAGAGAAGTTCTGCCGGGTCCCTACTATTTCTATGTTAAGAGGTTGGTTTCACCAGATCTTCCAGGGCGCTTGCCCTGAGTATCCATGCATTGCCAGTACCCGGTGTGGAGAAACACCATGAGTTATTTGTCTCAGAGGAGGTCATATCAATCTCTCAATAAGTTTTAGAACACACCTGGCATTGGCCTCCCAGGTATAGTTTTTCTCAACGGTCTCCCGCGCCTTCTTCCCCAAGGTCTCTCCAAGCTCCTGATCCTTGAGAAGTCTTAGGATTCCTTGGGCGAGCTCTTCAGGATCGCCAGGCTGGACAAGGAATGCGGTTTCCTTATGCCTGAGGACCTCGGCGATCTGACCGAGCCTGCTTGCCACAATGGGTTTCCCCATGGCCATGTATTCAAAGAGCTTGGTTGGAGAGCCAAAAAACTCAGTCCCTTGGGCCAGGGGCACATGGGGTGAGACGAGGATATCGCAGGCCGCAAGGAACTGAGGGACTTCTTCATGTGGAACGCTGCCGACAAAAAGAGCCTTGTCCGCAGCCCCTGAGTCTTTGACAATCCCCTCAACCTTCTCTCGTAGGCGACCATGGCCGATGAAAAGAAATCTGGCCAGGGGCTCTTCCTTTAAAACATGCCCAACTGCTTGCGCCAGGATCTCAGCTCCATGCCAGTAATCAAAGCTGCCCAGGAATCCCACAACCTTCTTTTGGTGTAAGCCGAGCTTCTCCCTTACCTTGTTGCCCGAGATGCCAGGATGAAAAATCTCCGGGGCCACCCCGTTGGGATTAACAATAATCTTTCCTTCCTCAGCCCCAAGCTCAACAAGCTGCTTTTTGAGGACATCTGATACCACAACAATAGCTCTGGCCCCTGAGAAGGAAATGTCTTCGCACAGGGCGCACAGCCGTTTCAATGTGAGCTTCCCCCAATTCGCCTGGTGCCATACCTCAGAAGCATTCGCCTCAAGGATTAAAGGAACACTCAAAAGCCTGGACAAGATCACCCCGCTAACGGTGAAGTCCGAGTGGCGCTGGTAGAGGACATCAGGCCTCTCCTTTCTTAGAATCGGGAGGGCTTTCCGGACAAAACGCAAGTTGAACATTATTCTATTCAACTCGGGAAGAAGCTCAAAGAGGAGCGGATGCTTCACCACTGTGAGGGGGATATCTTTACCGGCAGAGGGAGAAGGGGGGCCCGATGCGATGAAGAAGACATCATGTCCCAATTTCCGAAGGGCGTGGACAAAGCCCTCAACATGGGAGAACGACCCGCCCCGTTGCTCGGTTATAAAAGAAAAATCGTCTGTCCTGAGATAGGCGAACTTCATTGCCGCTGAAAGAGTTTTATGGACCACAACACCACAAAGGAGAAGAAGAGCACGACAGGACAAAGCAGAACCTCAAAAGCCAATTTTCCCAAGGACCCAATGAATGTTCCAATAGAGACATTGACTTCTCTCCCATTTTCATCAATGAGCACTCTTTTCTTTGCCCGCACGCCCATAATGAGACAGATGAGCAAGGAGCTTCTCTTGAGGCCCTCTATGTCCTTGCAGAGCACTATGGCGTGAGAATATCTCTCGCCCCTCAGAATCCTGACGATCTTTCGGATAGGTAATCGGCGAAGCTCGGTGAGGGTATGGGTTTGTCCTGAGCCCTTGGAGGGGCTTGCAGGAGGAACCACCAGAACAAACCTTGAAGAGATATCTCCTTGATTGCGAGCCATTTTTGAATGAATCTCCAGATCTTCTCCAGCGTCAGAGATTATCACAAAAAGTCAAAGTTCCAAAATCCTTTAAGGACCCTTAGTGTAATTTTAAGCTTGACAGGGTTTCCATTGGGTGATAAATATAGATTGATATAGGAGGTGACCTATGAAAATACGCTTTATTATTATCCTTCTTCTATCTACATTTCTCCTGTGCACACGCTCTAATGAGCCACTTCAGCCTGGAACTCAAGGTGGGGAAGCTCCTACACTTTTAGCTCGAATGGAAGCCCGCATAGACCCGTCTGCACTCAGTGTCAAGCTATGGGAATCCGAGGATGCCACCCTTCAACCCATGTCCAGTCACAGCGAAGGTTCCTGTGTGACGGATAAGAAGGGCAAGGCCTGCTTTGCCGAGCCTTCAGGGGTGACATACAAAGAAGGCGTGTTGAGCTTTTCTACCTCTGTAAAGAACCTCACGACAGAGCCCTGGACAGGGGTAAATCTGAGCTTTACGAGCAGCGACGATGAAGCTGTGAGTCCTGCGAATCCGAGCAATGGCGTTGGGAAGGGGAGCTGGTTCTGGGCTTTACACGGCATCTCCGCCGGACAGGAAACCTCCCCTACCACTCTATCTTTGAATGTTCCACAGGGGAAACCCTTTAAGCTCACCCTGGAGCTTCATTCAGGGAATCCGGACATAGAGACTATTGAGAGGGACTGTGAGAATGAGACCATCACAGTGAAAGGGAAGAATCTCGGTCCCGATCCTAAGAAGGGCAACCGCGCCACGGTGAGCCACAACATTGTCATAAACGGGCGAGTAATTCAGGAAGATGAGGTTCTGTCCTGGGAGGATACAAAGATCACAGCATGTCTAGGCAGGGGCGCAACTGAAGGATTTGTCGCTGTAACGAAGAGCGGGCAGCCCACATGGAAGAAGCCCTTTGATAAATGTCCTCCTCCTCCGCCTCCATCCTGTCCCACCTTGAGTCAGTGGAGTGCGACGAGCTCATTGAATGTCTCCAGGCAGATGCTTGCTGCCGTTGCAGCCAACGGCTGGGCCTACGCCGTCGGCGGTATAAACAATGGAACAACTCTTTCTCTTGTCGAGAGGGCGCAAACCAACCCTGACGGGTCTCTTGGACCTTGGATTACGACTTCTTCCCTTAATGTCTCACGAGGTAATATCCATACTGTTTTTTATAACGGCTATCTGTATGTTGCTGGGGGAACCAGTGGATATCCGGGAAAATATTCGCAGCTTTCATCTGTAGAGTATGCCAAGATTAATCCTGATGGAACCTTGGGCTCATGGACGCTCGCGACGTCAATGAATCAGGCCCGATATTTCCCTGGATTGGTGGCATATAATGGCTGGCTTTACGCTCTTGGTGGATGGGATGGCTACACCTACCTTTCCTCCTCAGAAAGAGCGCCCATTAACGCCGACGGAAGTATTGGAAACTGGCAGGCAGCATCACCGATCCCGTATGGAAATGAGGCTTTTGTCGCGGTTGTCAATAATGGGTGGATATATATCATGGGTGGATGGGATGGTGTAACGACCTTCGGTCAAGTCTGGAGAGCACAAATCTCTGCTGATGGAAATATCGGAGAATGGATAAGTGAAACATCTCTTAATGTTCCAAGAGCTGGCTTCGGGGGAGGCATCCATGAAGGAAAAATCTGTGTTGGTGGAGGAGGACAATGGACGACATTGATCCTTCCGGCAGAATGCACCTTTATTCGTCCCGATGGAGGTCTTGAGACATGGTGTCTTGAGCCAGAGTTGCCCGCTGCCGCCGCGAATGTAGGGGGTTGCGCATCCAACGGGTGGCTTTATATTGTCGGAGGCAATAATTCTATATCGCAAAATCTCTCGACAGTCACAAAGGCGCAAATCCAGTAGATTCCTTTTAACATTCATTCCTGCATTTCTACTGTTTTTCTTTGTCTCTGGAGGATGCGGCGGATGCAGAAGTGAGGAGAAGGCTAATTTACCTCCCGAGCTTGAGCCTCTCTCTCCGATAACCGTTTATGCTGGCGACACTGTGGCAATTACCCCCAACGCCTCGGATCCGGATGGAGATCCCCTCACATTCACATATTCTGGTTGGATGGATACAAATACAAAGATTACTACTCCGGGTGACCGGGGAACACACTCGGTAACGGTTACGGTAACGGATGGCCAGCTCTTTTCTTCCCAGACAGTAGAAATATCGGTTCTTAACAATCCCCCTATTTTATATCCAATATCACCTGTTACTGTTTTTGCTGGCGATACAATTACGGTAACTCCCATTTCTTATGACCGTGATGGAGATTTAATTACATTTACTTATGCGGGATGGATGACGACGAGTACAAAGGTGACAGTTCCCGGAGACAGGGGAGTACATTCTGTAACTGTGGATGCAAATGATGGACAGGCCATTTCTTCCCAGACCGTACAGATTTCAGTGCTTAACAATGCCCCTCAATTTATTTCCCAACCACTTACTTCTGTTTCGGTGTGTTCGGTGTATTCATATTTACCAGCCACATTCGACAGAGACAACGACTCCTTATCTTTTTCTGCGACCTCCCTCCAGCCTGGAATGTCAATTTCCCCGGTAACCGGGCAAATTATGAAGGTTCAAACCGCTGGAGATGTAGGAACATATCCAATTCAACTCTCTGTTACAGATGGGTATGGAGGGACTGGTTATCAGTCATTCACTCTTACTGTGCTACAGACTGCATGGATGCAGGTTGTCGGGATGGGTGTCAGTCCTTCGTCCAGATACGCTCATTCATCAGTCTATGATGAGTTTAATCAACGCATGGTTAACTTTGGTGGAATTTATTGTCCCGGATGCCTCTGGTACAACGATGTTAGGGCTCTTTATATGACTGGAAGCACATTTACATGGACGCAGCTTAATCCCACGGGTACCCCTCCGAGCGGGAGATATGTCCACCGGGCCATTTATGATCCTGACAATAAGAGGATGATAGTCTTTGGAGGATATGACTCTGTTATCGGTTATCGGGACGATCTCTGGGCCCTTTCTCTGACCGGTTCCATTGCATGGCAACAGATTACGCCTTCGCTTCCCCGTCCTTCGGCAAGGGCAAACCATGTTACTGTGTACGATCCGGTTCGGAAAAGAATGATTCTTTTTGCAGGATGGGATGGCACTTTGCCTTACTTTAATGATCTGTGGGCGTTATCCCTGACGAGCTCTGTATCTTGGACGCAGTTAAGCCCATCAGGCACGATACCCCAGGGCCGTACTGGTCATACAGCGATATACGATCAACTCTATGACAGGATAATAGTTTTTGGTGGAAGCATTACAGGAGTAGGGATAACCAACGAGACCTGGGCCCTTAATTTTTCCAGTAGCTCTGATGGCTCCTGGAGTCAGGTTGTTCCTCAAGGTACCCCGCCTTCACCACGTTCCCTTGCTACGGGTGTTTATGATCCCATATGCGGAAGGCTGGTCATTTTTGCAGGTTATAACGGTACTTATATCAACGATACATGGGCACTGAGCCTCGTGACGGAAGAGCAGATGCAGTGGGACCAGATCTCCATTGTGTCGCCCCTTCCTCCGATACGATACGCCCATACGGCCATCTATGATCCTGTAGGTGCACGAATGATAGTTTTTGATGGGACAAACAATCCTGGCACTGGTGCGCTCAATGATATTTGGCAACTTAAATAGAAATACAAACACCCGCTGAATAGCCTGTCCAAGCAATTAAAACTGCATACAAACTATGATAAAATTGTCCAATGATTCCACTTCTACTCTATTTTATCCCTGCCGGAATCCTTAGCCTTTGCCTTACTCAAGATAAAACAGAGCGCATAATCTTAACTATAGCGTTTGCTCCAATCATCAACACGGTCGTCCTCTCCTCTTTATTGCTCATGAAAAGCATCTCGTTGGTATCAGTATTGTTGAGCTATCTTTTTATAATAGGGCTCTTGCTGACACGAAAGCCAAAGTTGAAGGGGTCAGGCCCTATATTCCAGGAAATCATAACAGCAATCATGCTCGGCTTGATCTTCCTAACCTTTTTAATCTTTTCCTGTCTCTATCCATATTTCAAAACATCTAATATTCATTTTATGGACATTATCCAGGCAGGAGAGTGGATTGCCCTTAAAGGAACATTTCCTCCGATACCAATAAATCATGTGGCATCAGCCGAGGTCCCTCTATTTTATCCACCAGCCATCTCTTATTTTGTTGCCTTTCACAATCTCTTTTCACATTATGATTTTACCTCTTTTATTTATTCCTTTTTTTCAAGCCTCTATGGTTGGGGTTATCTTTTAGCGCTTGTTTTACTGGCACGGGAACTACACTGGGAAGAAACTATTGGTCTAATGGCCGGCCTTTTATCTGCTACATCTATATTTTTCCTCTCAACGGTAGCCCTCGAGATAACCCATTCTACGCTGGTGCCTTTCTATTCTGCATTTTTTCTCTATCTCCTCCTGAAATGGATAAATACAAAGAACGACAGGGATTTTTACCTGCTGTGTATAATTATAGGATTCTCTTTCTGGGTCAGGATCTATCTGGGAGTATTCTGCTTTATCTTTTTTCTCCTTTGCTCGCTGCGCTCGTTTAAGAAAACCTGGACAGCGCCGCATGTTCTTTTCTTCCTTGTCTTATTCCTTCTGGGAATAAGCTGGAACATCTACCAGTGGATATCTTATCAAACTCCTATATATACCATCTGTTTCACGGAAAAATGCGATTTCCTTAATGTTAGTGATCCATTTGCCAGATATTTATCAATCAATCGTGATAAGATCGGAAATCTGGGGGAGAGCACCCTTGAGAGACTAAGGTTTTATTTTCTCTATCCATCACCTCCACGCACAATAAAGGGATTTCTTGCATTGCCTGTTCATAATCTCATCTTTGCATGTCCATTTAGTGCGATTGCTACCTGTCTTTTCCTTCTCGGTATAATCCTGGGGAGAGGCTTGAATCCATTACTGCTCGGCTGGACTGGATTTGTATTTTTACTCTCTGTCTCTATTGTCCCATTTGTTCAGAGATCGGCAAGAATATTTTTTCCTATATATCCCTCTCTAACATTATTTGCCGGCGCTGCATTTCATATTCTTCTGAATAGATTGCATCTACGCCAGAGCCTGAAGACTGGATTTCTCAAAATGACCTTAATTTTCCTTCTTTTTGTCCTTTTTCTCTCTTTGATGTTAACTGATGTCAATTTTCGCCAAAATCGCATAGAGCACTTTCTTCACCCGTTTCCTTCACTGCAAACAGCTTTTTATCGTCAGTTGGGAGGCATAGATACGGTAGTGAAATATATCGGGGAGAATATAAAGGACCCAGGGAGCATTTTATATGTCGGTCGAGGAGAGACAAGGATTTCGGTTGTCCCTTTTCTCCTTGGTCTGCCTATCTGGGAGTGCTCTCTCTATGACAATCCATGGACAGAAGGACTACACCGTTCCAGGTCTGAAAAAGAAGTTCTGTCATTTTTAAGGAAAAACAATATTAAGTATATCCTGACAGTGGATAAAAATTGTCTTAAATCAACAGTATTCGACCTGTTTGAGACCAAGGAATATCCACAGCTCTTGCTTCGTATGTTGATGGAAGGAAGTCCGCATTTTACTGCAATCATTCAGACAACTGATCCGGAAGAGACTGGTCCTAATGTGGTTTTGTATGAGATCAAGTGACAATTTCATAACACGCAGGGAGGTGTTGTTTGAAATATAAGAGATATGGAGACTGAAAAGAGAGCAGCTCAAAAAGTTTGGGGTATATGTCCTGCGGGATGGACACATGCGCAGGATTTCCAAATTGGAACAAAAGAATTCTTTGAATCCGTTATTAAAAAAAGGGCATCAAGGGAGCTCCCATTTTTATCGGATATTTTAAACGAATATAAATTTGAGGGTATGAAAGTCTTAGAAATTGGTTTCGGATCGGGATATGATGCCTATGAATTTTGTAGGCGTTCTGCAAGAGTATACGGAATTGATATAACACCATCTCTTCCTAAAATAGCCAAGAGACATCTTGGTTATTATGGTTACGATCCCGCGCTTATTAATGCCGATGCCGAGGCGGTGCCTTTCAAGGACAATTCATTTGATTTCATTTACTCGTTTGGGGTATTGCACCACACACCAAATATTAACAAGGCATTATCCGAAGCCTACAGAGTATGTAAAAAAGGTGGGAAGGGGATGATAGCCGTATATAACAAGAATTCTATATTTTATTGGTGCACTTTATACTTATATGATTATCTCTTTAGACTTAGATTTAGGAATTATACCATGAAGCAAAGATTGCAAACGGTCGAGTACTCATTAAGCGATGAAAAACCATTGGTTAATGTTTATTCCATGAAACAATTCAAACTGCTGCTTAATAACATTGGTTTTATAGTTGAAAAAGTATTGATTCGCAAGCTCGAGCCAGAAGATTTGCCTCCCATTCCTCTTATTAAGGGATTAGGAAGATATATTCCTAAAAATATCTTTAATATCCTGGGAAAACGCTGGGGATGGTACTTAATAGGGATGATTAAAAAAGAATGATATTTCCAAGGACATAAGAATGAACAGAGAAAATATTTATGGACACCATAAAAAATTAAACTTTATTCTAACTGCTATAAGAAATTTTTCTATTGCTAATTCCAAAAAATTAACTGATATTAAAGTCCTTGACTTTGGATGTGGGAATGGCACGGCTGTTTCCTATCAAATTGCTGGGTTGGGTGTCTTACTTACAGGAATTGATTTACATCAGGAATCAATTGAATTTGCTGAGGCAAACAATCCATTTCCCAAAAATGCTAAATTTATCTACGGAAATGAAGATAAGGTTCTGGATTCAAGCGAGTCTTTTGACATTGTTGTTTATTCAGACATCATTGAGCACTTAAATGAACCCCAGAGAGTGTTAAAAAAGATTCGTCAAGTCCATAAAGATTCAGGAATTATTATTGTGGCCATTCCTAATGGATATGGGCCTTTTGAGATTGAAAAGTTTATTTCAAAATACCTAAAGTTAGAATGGCTTGTGAATAAATTGTTCGGATTGGCTTCAAAATGTAAAAAAATGATTATTAGAAAGTCAATAAAAGAAGAAAAACAAATTCCTTATAATATTCAATGCAAACATGTCCAATTTATTACCATTAAATCTTTTAGAAAACTGATGGAAAATGTTGGCTATCGGATATTACAGATGAGTAATGGTGCTTTTCTTGGAGCTCCTGTTTCTGAACGGTTTTTAAGATTTGAGTGGTTTATTGATTGGAATGTAAAGGTAGCAGACAAACTGCCTTCACAATTTGTTAGTACCTGGTATTTTGTATGCGAAAAAATGAAATGAGTTGTTGTGCAATATCCCCAAACTCCTTTGGATTAGGCAAAAAAAGGTCAGAAAATCTTTTATTAATTACCCTGCGAAGATATACAGCGCTGATAAAAAACATAATGAAATAAGTAATACTCGCGGCAATAGATGCTCCAGCCACTCCAACTCTGGGAATCAAGATTAAGTTAAGAGTAATATTGATTATTAACCCTATTGCAGGAGTTATGTAGGTTACAGGAGGAAGTCCTCTTCCCGCAAGGTCATTCATGTAGATACTCTCCAGTGATAGAAAAAAGATGCCGGGTATAAGAATTAAAAAGGGGATTACAGATGGGAGAAATCGAGCGCCAAAGAGGATCTTGATAATGTAATGGCTAAAGAGAGCAGTTAGGATACATATTATCAGAAGAACGAAGATCGTATGCCGTGAAACCTTAGCCGTTAATTCTCCCTTGTCCTCTCTGCTTGATGAGACTCTTTGGAACAGGATCGCCCCTATGGATACCGGAAGGATTAATAGAAACTCTGCGCACTGGACTGCAACAGAATAAATACCTGCTTGAGCTATTCCGACAAAGTAATTAACCAGTATCTGGTCAAACCTGTTTATGAAATAGAACAAAATGCATGCTATATAACTCTTTATTCCATATCTAAGCATGTCTCTGAGAAGATCCAGATGAAAACCAAACCCCTGGATTTTAAGAAAAGAATAATAAATTACAGCTCCAACCCCAATAAATATGTATAAGGCTGTCCATCCTGCGACAAGCTCATGAATGCCTTTTCCAAAATAAACAACTATCAGGATCAAAATGATGAGAGTTAGAGCTCTTGGCAGGAACTCTAAAAGGTTAAAATCCAGAATTTTTCCAAGCCCTAAGAGGAAATTCGAATATACCAAAATATAGAGTTGAAAAGGAGCAGATATTATAAATATCAAAAGGAATTTTACGGGAACTTCTTTCAGTAAAAAAGAAAGCTTCTCTCCAGAAAATATTGTAATTATAATGGCAAGTCCTCCCAAGACCACGCATATCCAGAAGGCTATTCCAGATATGTTCCTTGATTCTCCGGGTCTTTTTCCGACAAAATATATTGTTGAGGCATGAAGTCCTAAGTTTCCAATTTGAATAAAGATCCCCATGAGTATTATCAAAATTGCCAGGATGCCTTTTCCTTCGGGACCAAGGTAACGAGCAACAATGATGGCAGAAACAGCACTCAAAAAGGAGCCGGTTATTCTTGTAATAAAAGTTAGGGAGACGCTGGGGAGGAATCTCATGATTTGCCTTCGATCCAGTAGTCGTACCACTGCGAGAGGTTGAAGAGGTTCCAGAGCTGGAAGGAGTAGTCTCTCTTACCCTTCTGGTGAGTCTCGAAAAGATTGGTGACATACCTATAGTTGATCAGGCCACGCTTCCTGAAGGCCGAGTCAAAGAGGGCGAATTCCAAATAGTCCTTGAGCTCTCGCAGAAACCACTCGTGGATTGGTGCTGCGAAACCCTGTTTCTTTCGATTGATAATGTTCTGTGGTATTAGACCCTCAACTGCCTTTTTGAGGATGTGCTTGGCCTGGGTCCTGATCTTGATCTCCGTGGGGATGTCCATGGCAAGCTCAATCAGCTTGTGGTCGAGAAAGGGGACCCTGGCCTCTACAGATGTTGACATGGTGACTTTGTCCACCCGCATTAGTAGGAGCTCCGGGAGGCGAAGTTTCATATCCAAATAGATAAGCCTCTGGAGGAAATCACCGGATGGCCTCAGCTCCCCAACCCTGTCGAAATGTCTTTTTATAATGCTGAAGGAGGAGAGGCCCCTGTGGCGCTCCCTGAAGTTCCTTGTGAGAAGACTTTCCTTGTCGGTCTCGGTGAAGGCGATGGCCCCTCCCCAGAAGAGCTCTTCTTGGTTCGCCGCACGCCTCATGACCTCCGTTAGCATCCTTCCCCTTCCTGTCCATTTATGACCGCGAAGGGCAGCGCCGTAGAATGCCCTTCGCAAAGCAAGGGGGAGATGATTGTATAGCAGCCACCATTTTTTAAATAGGTCCAGGAACATCATGTAGTTGTCATACCCGCAGAAGAGCTCATCGCTCCCTTCTCCAACCTGGACGACGATTACACCGGAATCGCGGGCGAGCTTGGAGATATAGTAGAGGGGGACGCAGACCGGATCAGCGATGGGTTCGTCCTGGTGGAAGATGAGCTTGGGAATGTAATCTGACAGGTCCCTGGAATTGATGATGACCTCGTGGTGGTTGGTCCTGAATTCCTTTGCGATCTGCCGGGCATACTCAAGCTCGTTGTATTTCTCCACATCTTCGCCCTTGAATCCCACTGTGAAGGTCTCCACGGGCCTGTCCATAAGCTGGCTCATGAGGGAGACATTGGTGGAGGAGTCAATGCCGCCGCTGAGGAACACCCCAAACGGCACATCCGAGACCATCCTCTTCTGGATGGCCTCCTTGAGGAGCCGCTGGATCTCGCTGATGTATTCTTCTTCATCAAGAGGGGGAGATGGGTCCCTGATCAGCGGGTCCCAGTATTCCTTGATGGAGGCGGTGCCATCAGATGAAATGGTCAGGCTCGTTCCGGGGGGCAGCTTCTTGATGTTTGCAAAGAGTGTGAGCGGCGGCGGTGTTGTGACAAATGTGAGGTAATGATACAAGGCCTCCTCGTCAATGTCCCGAGATACTGCAGGATGGGCCAGGATGGCCTTGATCTCAGAGGCGAAGATGAAGACGCCGTCTTTGTGATAGTAATACAGGGGCTTCACCCCGATGCGGTCTCTCAAAAGCATGAGACTGGAGTTTTTCTCGTCCCAGAGGGCGATAGCGAACATGCCTTCCAGGCAATGGACGAAATCCATCCCTTTGTCTTCAAAAAGATGGAGGAGGACCTCGGTATCGCTCCGTGAACGAAAGACGTGTCCCCTGGCGGCAAGCTCTGCGGCCAATGTTCTGTAATTGTAGATTTCCCCATTGTAGATGATCCAGAGGGTTCCATCCTCGTTGCACATTGGTTGATGCCCTGCAGGGGAGAGGTCAATGATGGAGAGACGGCGATGCCCCAATCCCAGCCTCATGTCCCTGGAGAGATAGACCCCTGCATCATCAGGGCCCCGGTGCGGCATGGTGTCCCTCATTCTGACAATAAGCTTTTCGTCAACCTTTCCTGGACCTGAATAGTTGTAGACGCCAATAATTCCGCACATGGTTCAGGAAAAATGTTTTTTGAGGATGCGGACTATACGCAGGGCGGCCTTGCCGTCCCACAGCCTGGGGATCCTCCCGCTTTTTCCCTTCCCTGAGAGAATCCGGCGGGCTTCCCGAACGATCCTTACAGGGTCTGTTCCAACCACCGTATTTGTCCCCTCTGTCACTGTGACGGGCCGCTCGGTGTTGTTCCTGAGGGTAATGCAGGGGATTCCCAGTGCGGTCGTCTCCTCCTGTATTCCGCCGGAGTCCGTCAGGACAAAGGTTGACCCGGACATAAGGGCGAGGAAGTCAAGGTAACCAAGGGGTGGAAGGAGGATGATCCCGCTCCTGCGAAGTTGTTTTTCCATGCCGAACGCCCCGATCATCTTTATTGTCCTGGGATGTGCCGGGAAGACGATGGGGATATCTTTCCCGATCGTTATCAGGGCCAGGATGATCCTCTCCATGGGCTCCTTGCTATCCACATTGCTCGGGCGGTGCAGGGTAAGGACAGCATAGGGCTTTTGTCCTTTGTCCATACCGGATGCGGGAGCGAGGCCCAGTGCCTTGAGAATCCCGGACTTTTTCGTCTTGTTCCTGTGCCTGAGCAGGGTGTCAATCATGACATTCCCAACAAAAAAAATCTTATCTTTGGGGATCCCTTCTGCCCTCAGGTTTTCGTTGGCATCAATAGAAGTGGTGAAAAGGAGCTCTGAGATCTGATCCGTGAGAAGGCGGTTGATCTCCTCCGGCATTGTAAAGTCTCTGCTTCTCAGGCCTGCCTCAACATGCCCAACGGCGATACCCATCTTCACAGCCGTGAGACTGCAGGCAAGGGTGGAGTTCACATCGCCCACAACGAGGACGATGTCCGGCTTTTTGCCGATAAGGGTTTTCTCGAACCTCTTCATTATCAGGGCAGTCTGTGATGCATGGCTGCCTGACCCTACTCCAAGGTAGCCGTCGGGCCGGGGCATGCCTAAATCTTTGAAAAAGGCATCGCTCATTCCCTTGTCATAGTGCTGGCCGGTATGCAGGAGGAAGGTGGAGAATCCCTCAGCCCGTTTCATTTCCTCAAGGAGGGGGGCCGCCTTCATGAAGTTGGGGCGCGCTCCCACACATATCATTGCGAAGATTCTTTTCATTATATTTTTCATCGTAACACAAACTGTTTGACTTATGAATTGCTTTTTGTTAGGTTGTCAGCCAAAGGAAGAGGAATGGCATTGTTCATAACTATTCAAGTCCAATAGGGAGAACCGGACTGCCTTGCGCTTGACTGCATATCTCTTTTTGTCTGCCTCCATAATCTCACTGACAGTGTTGTGTCCATTCGGCGCATCTGCCCAGACAGATCAACCTTCAAGCTCCCCTTCTCGTGTTACATCCACTCAGGGGTGCATATCCTGTCATCTCAAGGTGACCCCCGGGGTAATCAGGGAGTATATGGCTGGCACCAAATGGCGGCGACTCCGGCAATCCTGCGAATCATGTCACGGCAGCGACCACGACAGGATCTTGAAGTCTGGTGGCATGGTGCCGGATGAGGTCTGTGCCCGATGTCATGCTCCGGCATACAGGGAGCACACAGAGGGAGGCCACACATACCGTCCCGATACGTTCATCCAGGATATAAATTGGGAGAGGAACATACGCTCCCCCCATTATTCCCAGTTTCCTCCCCATGTAAGGAGGATCTCTTGCGACCCCTGCCACTCCATTGCAGGAGCGACCCTTGAGAAATACAGGGATGATCAACAGGGCCGTTTCACCGACACGAGCATCCTTATAAACCGGAGCGGGTGCGGGAAATGTCACGCACCCCATAGGTTCAGCCTTGATGAGGCCAGGCGACCCGAGGCATGTATAACCTGTCATACCGGCGAAGAGGACTCCAGCGCCGAATCTTACTCCGCCTCCCGCCATGGAAGCATTTACGCAGCCGTGGGAGACGGATGGGACTGGAGTCTTTCACTGAAGCAGGCGCGCTATGGCACTCCAACCTGTGCCTTCTGTCATATGAGGATTGTGGACGAAAGGGGAGTAACGGTTACTCACAATATGTCGCGGAAGATCATCTGGGGGATGGGGCTTGATACTCCGTCCTCCATGGATCGGGCACAGCAGGGAAAAAGGAAGGAAATGCTCCGTATTTGCAATGATTGTCACTCCCCCAGGTTTTCACGTGAATATCTTGAGTCCGCGGACAAGGTGAGGATTACAGCAGGACAGCTTGTTAAGGAGGCGCGTGGAATCATTGAGGGGCTGTATAAGGACAAGATCCTTGAAATCAGAAAGAGGAGTCTCTCGCCGGGGCTAAGCGGGACGCCCCATTCCTTTACGGCCTCGGAGAAATTTGGAGTTTATTGGCCAATGGGGCTTTTCTATGACACCTCACGGATTGAGCGGGCCTATTTTGATCTGTCCGTTTTTTATGCACCAACAGGCTTCAAGGGCGCCTTTCATGCCTCCCCGGCTCATTCGTGGTGGAAAGGTCTTTTACCCGCATACGAAAGGCTGAACGATATAAAAACAGAGGCACAATCCCTGAGGGCATTTGCCAAGATGAGGCGCTATGCCCTTATTGGTATAGGCCTGGGAGGAGCAGCACTCATCCTCTTATTTCTTGTTCCCAGGCGGGGGAGAAGAAAGCCGAGCATAGAGATATAAAGCTGCAAGTAAAGACCCGACCCCATTATTTTTTGCAAAAAGACAGCAAATACGATATGTTAATCCCCTGAAGATATGGCGATCATTGACGGGAAGGCTATAGCAAAGCAAATCAGGGAGGAGATCGCAGGGGAGGTGGAGGCCCTTATTCGGGCCAAGGGCAGGCGCCCCGGCCTCGCGGTGATACTCGTTGGGGAGGACCCGGCCTCTCAGGTCTATGTGAGGAACAAGACAAAGGCCTGTCAGCAGGCAGGCTTTCTGCTGGAGCAGCACAATGTCCCTGCCACCGTTTCCGAAATGGAGCTACTCGGCCTTGTGGATAGGCTCAACAGGGATGATCGCTTCCATGGCATACTCGTTCAGCTCCCGCTTCCGAAACATATCCAGCCGGATCATGTTCTTGAAGCAATCCTCCCGGAGAAAGACGTGGACGGGCTGCATCCTGCCAATATAGGGAATATGGTGCTGGGGAGGCCCGGGCCAAGGCCCTGCACCCCCCTTGGCATCATGAAGCTTCTTGATAGATCAGGCGTTGATGTGAAGGGGAAGAGGGCCGTGGTTGTCGGAAGGAGCAATATCGTTGGAAAACCCATAGCATTTCTCCTTCTGGAACGGCATGCTACTGTAACCATCTGTCACTCGAGGTCGGAAAACCTCAGGAGTGAAGTGGAGAGAGCGGAGATCCTCGTGGCTGCAGTGGGAAAATCGGAGCTTATCAAGGGTGAGTGGATCCGAAAGGGGGCAGTCGTTATAGATGTGGGCCAGAACTGGCTCAGCAAGGATATTGTCAAGGGGGATGTGGAGTTTGGTCCGGCGTCACAGCGGGCTTCCCTGATAACACCGGTTCCCGGCGGGGTGGGACCAATGACCGTGGCCATGCTTATCCACAACACCCTACAGGCGGCAAGAAGGCAGATAGTCGGGGAGGAGGCAGTATGATCGTTACAAAACAAAAACCAATGGCAGAGATATTAAAATACCTGAAGGGGCACGAAGGTGTCTTCCTGGTGGGATGCGGGGCATGTGCCGAGGCGAGCTGCACCGGGGGAGAAGAGGATTGCCGGAAGATGACAGAGGCGCTTCGGAAGGAGGGGCTGAACATCCTGGGTTATGCGGTTGTGGAAGAGACATGTCACATGCTCCTGAGCCAGAGGGTTTTAAGGGAGCACTGGAGGGAGGTTGAGGGAAGCGAGGCACTCCTCGTCCTTGCCTGCGGGGCCGGAGTCCAGGCCATCGCATCCTTTTCCCAAAAGCCTGTTTATCCCGCACTGAATACCAGTTTTCTCGGGACGGTGCTGCGGGCTGGAAATTTCACGGAGTTCTGCTCCATGTGCGGCGAGTGCCTTCTCGGGAAAACCGCCGGGGTATGCCCGGTTACCCAATGCCCCAAGGGGATGCTCAACGGTCCTTGCGGCGGGGTGGACAAGGGAATGTGCGAAATACTTCCCGGCAGGGCCTGCGCATGGGTGCAGATCTATGAAAGGGCAAAGGAGTGGGGGAAATTGGAAAGTCTCAAGATATTACTCGCCCCCAAAGATTACTCCGTAAGGACCAGGCCGGAAATTCTGGTCATCGAGCCGCGACGGCAGTGAAAAGCCTCTCAGGGGCCCTGGGATCAGGGGAATTTGTCATTACCACAGAGATAACCCCGCCGAAGGGGACGGATACCGCCGGCATTAAAGAGAAGGCCAGGCTTCTGAAGGGCAAGGTCCATGCTGCCAATGTTACGGATAATCAGAGAGCCGTTATGCGCCTTTCATCCCTTGCAGGATCGATTTTAATTCTTCAGGAGGGTCTTGAGCCCGTATTTCAGCTTACATGCAGGGACAGGAACCGGATTGCCATTCAGTCCGACCTTCTCGGTGCCTGGGCGCTTGGGATACGTAATATCCTCGCCCTCACCGGTGACCATGTGAGATCCGGCGACCACCAGGAGGCGAAGCCCGTTTTCGACCTCGATGCCGCCCAGCTTGTGAAAGTCATCTCAACCCTGAACGAAGGAAGCGATATGAAGGGAAATGCGCTCTCCGGGAAGACAAATTTCTTTCTTGGGGCCGCAGTGAACCCGGGCGCCGAGCCGCAGGAGGTCCAGCTTCTCTCGTTTCAAAAAAAGCTTTCTGCCGGAGCAAAGTTCTTCCAGTCACAGGTTGTCTTTGAGCCCTCGCGGCTCAAGATATTCGTAGAGGAGGCAAAGAAACACAACGCATTTGTCATCGGAGGGATCATGCTCCTCAAATCTTCAAAAATGGCCAGGTTTGTCAACGAGAAGATCCCCGGGGTCCTCGTCCCTCCTGCAATTATTGAAGAGATGGACAAGGCCAACGATCCCGTTCGTCAGGGCGTAGAGATCGCTGCGAGGCTTGTGAGAGAGCTGAAAGGGATCGCACACGGTGTTCACATAATGACGATGGAGAAGGAAGAGCTTCTTCCCGAGATCCTGTCAAAAGCAGGAGTATGAAGCGCACACCTTTATACGAGATCCACAAGAAGTCAGGGGGGAAAATAGTGGAGTTCGCCGGCTGGGAGCTCCCGGTCCAGTATTCAGGGGTCATGGAGGAGCATGCGGCTGTACGGAATGCCGCCGGACTCTTTGATGTGAGCCATATGGGGGAGGTAGAGGTCTGCGGGCGCAATGCCCTTGAATCATGTCAGGCCGTGACACCCAACGATGTGACCGTGCTTAAAGACGGGGATGCGCAATATACAGCCTTGTTAAATGATAAAAGCGGGTTCAGGGACGATGTGGTTATCTACAGGCTTGGCCCCGAAAGATTTTTCTTCTGTGTCAATGCAGTCAATGCGGAGAAGGACTACTCCTGGCTTAAGGAGAGGATCGGGAACAAGGCCGAGGTTAGAGACAGGAGCAAAGAGTTTGCCCAGCTCGCCCTTCAGGGGCCAAAGTCCGAGGAGATCCTTCAGCCCATATGCTCTATTGATCTGGCCAAAATATTCTATTATCAGGTGACAGAGGGCGATATCCTCGGCGTCCATACCCTTATTGCCAGGACTGGTTATACGGGGGAGGACGGTTTTGAGCTATTTGTTCCGCCCGCGGATGGAGAAAAGATGTGGAATGGGATCATGGAGAGGGGCAAGCCAATCGGCCTGGTTCCAGCCGGTCTCGGGGCCAGGGACACCCTCAGGCTTGAGATGGGGTATCCTCTTTACGGCCACGAGCTGGATGAAGACACTTCACCCCTGCAGGCAGATCTTGGCTGGATAGTGAAATTAGCCAAGGGGGAATTCATCGGAAGCGGGCCCTTAAACGAGGAGAAGAAGAAGGGCCTGAAAAAAATACTCAAGGGATTTGAGCTTCTGGATCCAGGGGTTCCGAGGCAGGGTTACAGGTTATTTCTGGGGGAGAGGCCCGTAGGGGCTGTCACGAGCGGGACATTCTCACCCTCGCTCAGGAAAGGGATCGGAATGGGATATGTGGATACGCAGGCGTTGTCCGGCGGAGGGGGCCTTGGGGTAGAGGTCAGGGGCAGGATACTGAAGGCCAGGATTGTCCCCAGGCCCTTCCATCCGAGCCATGTTAAGAGGAGGAAGAAATGACATTTCCAGAAGAGCTGAAATACACAAAGGAACATGAATGGGTCAAGGTTGAAGGGAACAAGGGAAGGGTTGGGGTCACGGACTACGCCCAGCACCAGCTCGGGGATGTGGTCTATGTTGAGCTTCCCAAGCCCGGGGCTTTTGTTAAAAAGATGGAACCCTTTGGCGTTATTGAGTCAGTAAAAGCCGTCTCAGACCTGTTTTCTCCTGTCAGCGGGAAGGTCATTGAGATCAATGAATCGCTCGTGAAGGCCCCGGAGAAGGTCAATAAAGACCCCTATGGTGAAGGCTGGATGATCATTGTTGAGATGATGGACCCCGCCGAGCTAAATGACCTCTTCGCTGTGGATGCATACCGTAAATATGTAGAAGAAGAATCTAAATAGGGACAGCGCCCATTTATTTTATGGCCGTATTTATTGATAGAAATGCATGAGGTTCCTCCCCCACACAGAGGATGACATTAGGGAGATGCTCGAGGCCATTGGCGCGGGCTCACTTGCCGATCTGTTCTCCCATATCCCCTCCCATCTGAAGAAAGAGGCCCCGCTCCGGCTTCCTCCCCGCCTGAGCGAACAGGAGCTTCTCTCGCACCTCTCTGCCCTGTCCGGTAGCACAGCCAATTCTGAGTCGTTCATCTCGTTTCTCGGCGCAGGATGCTACGATCATTTTATCCCTGCAGCGGTTGATGCCATCTCTTCCCGCTCCGAATTTCTGACCTCCTACACTCCTTATCAACCCGAGGTCTCCCAGGGAGTGCTCCAGGCCATCTTTGAGTATCAGACCCTTGTGTGCCAGCTATTTGAAATGGATGTGGCCAATGCATCCATGTATGACGGCGCATCTGCTGCTGCCGAGGCAGTGCTCATGGCCGGCAGGATCAAAAGGAGGACAAAGGCGATCCTGTCCATGGCGCTTCACCCAGAATACAGGTCGGTTATAAAGACATACTGTCATGGCCAGATGGACATACAGGAGATTGGGCTTACCAAAGAAGGGCTTACGGATCTTTTATCCCTGGGCAGGCTTGCAGATGACACGACAGCTTGTGTTGTCCTCCAGAGCCCGAACTTCTTCGGCCCCATTGAACGTCTTGGCGAAGCGGATGCAATCGTCCATAGGGCAGGAGCCTTGTTCGTTATGGCGGTTGCAGAGCCTATTTCCCTCGGGCTCCTCCGGCCCCCGGGCTCCTTCAACGCTGATATCGTTGTTGGGGAGGGCCAACCCCTCGGGAGTCCCACCTCTTTCGGCGGCCCTGGCCTTGGGCTTTTTGCCACACGCAATGCCCATGTCAGGCAGATGCCGGGGAGGATCGTTGGGCAGACAGCGGACAAGGAGGGGAAAAGGGCCTTCTGCCTCACCCTTGCCACGCGGGAGCAGCACATTAGGAGGGAAAAAGCCACCTCCAACATCTGCACAAATGAGGGCCTTCTGGCCCTGCGAAGCGCTGTTTACCTGAGCCTGATGGGAAAGCAGGGCCTCCGGCGCCTTTCGGAGATCATCCTGGACAGGACCGAGCTTCTAAAGAAAAGGCTCAAAAGGATTCCTGGCCTCTCGTTTCCCTTCAATGCCCCGGCATTCAACGAATTTGTCGTGAGGATGAAGCGGTCTCCAGAAAAGCTTGTCACCGCTCTCCTGAAGAAAAAGATCATCCCTGGTCTTCCGCTGGGACGATATTACCCGGAGATGAAGGATTGCCTCCTCATCTCCGTCACCGAGAAAAACAGCCCTGAGGATATAGAGGCCTTATGCAAAGCCCTTCAATAATTATTTCCTCTCCCCAAAGGGGAGAGGGTAGGGTGAGGGGGAGGGCTCATCATGGATGAACCCCTCATCTTTGAGAGGTCCAGAAGGGGAAGGAAGGGGTATTCTCTCCCGGAAGAAAAACTCAAAACGAAACCCCAGGATGTCATCCCGGATAGACTTCTCCGCCAGGACATCAAAGATTTTCCCGAGGTGAGCGAGCTGGATGTCGTCAGGCATTTTACCCACCTCTCCCAAAGGAACTACGGCGTTGACACAGGCTTCTATCCATTGGGCTCGTGCACGATGAAATATAATCCGAAGATCAACGAAGAGGCAGCGAGGCTCAGGGGTTTTGCCCTTTCACACCCCTGCCAGCCAGAAGAGCTTTCCCAGGGAGTCCTCAGGCTGATTTTTGAGCTTTCACAGTTCCTCGCTGAGATCGGAGGATTGGATGCGGTTTCCCTTCAGCCTGCTGCCGGGGCCCAGGGGGAGTTCACCGGCATGAGGGTCATAAGGGCCTATCATGAGAAGAAGGGAAATCCCCGGGCCGCGGTCCTCATCCCTGACACCGCCCATGGAACAAACCCTGCCAGCTCCCGTCTGTGCGGGTATGGGGTCATTCAGGTCAAGACAACCGAAAAGGGGGTCCTGGCCCCGGAGGCTGTCTCGCAGGCCATGACAGAGGATATTGCAGGGCTCATGCTTACGAACCCGAATACGCTGGGGCTCTTTGAGACGAACATCAAAGAGGTCGCCGAGGTCGTCCATTCTAAAGGAGGCCTTGTCTATTGCGATGGGGCCAATATGAACGCCCTTATGGGCATCGCAAGGCCGGGCGACATGGGCGTGGATGTCCTCCAGTTCAACCTCCACAAGACATTCTCCACGCCGCACGGGGGAGGAGGGCCCGGGTCAGGCCCGGTGGCCGTGAAAAAGCATCTGAGAAGGTTTCTCCCTGTCCCTCTTGTCGTGAAGAAAGGGACAAAGTATGTGCTGGATTATAAACTCCCTGACTCCATCGGCAAGGTCAAGGCGTTCTATGGTAACTTTGGCGTGATGGTAAGGGCCTATGCCTACATCCGGAGCATGGGGGCCTCAGGGCTGAAGAGGGCAAGTGAGTGCGCCGTCCTCAATGCCCGCTACTTAAGGGAGCGGCTTCTTCCCTATTTTGACCTGCCCTACGATTCCCCCTGTCTCCATGAGTGCGTGTTCAGCGACAATAAGCAGAAGGAAAAGGGGGTAACCACCCTGGACATGGCCAAGAGGCTCATGGACTATGGATTTCATCCGCCGACGATATATTTCCCGCTGGTGGTGCAAGGGGCGTTGATGATAGAGCCCACTGAGACGGAGAGCAGGGAGACACTGGATGAGTTTGTTGAAGCGATGATTGCGATTGCGAAAGAAGCTCAGGAGAACCCAGAAATCATCCTTTCCGCGCCGCACAGGACCAAGGTCTCACGGGTGGACGAGGTGAAGGCCGCCCGCGAGCTTATTTTGAAGTGGAAGCCATAGGTGCTTGATCTTGATAAAGATCCACATTGAACGACATACATTGGCTCGTGCTAAAGAACGAGGGACGAATGAAGAGGAGATTCGGGATGTAATGGGTACCGGGTTCCCCATTGCCGCAAAATATGGCCGTATGGGGAAAGCCAAGGTTTACGATTTTAAGAAAAAGCGGCTCAACAAGTATTATGAGCAAAAGAGGGTGGAAGTAATTTACACTATGTGGAAGTAATTTACACTATAGAGAAAAGTGTTATAATAACTGTAACAGTCCATGTCTTTTATGGAAAATGGGAGGATATAAATGAATATACAATATAATGACAAATCTGACCTACTCTACATTCGATTGGATGAGCGGAAGCAGCAGGTGATGAACAGGAAAGTTACCGATGATATTGTGTTGGATATAGGGAAAGGTGGCAAGATCGTCGGCATTGAATTTCTCGACGCTTCCAAACGTCTTGACCTCAAGAGGTTATTGCCCGTGAAATATAAGCTCTCATCCAAAGCAGCATAGCTCAAATTTGCTCATTCAGCTAAATCATCTCACACCAAGAACTAAATCCTTGATGCCATCAAGAAGATCGCTCAGGAACTTGGTCGGTCACCTTCTGTGGTGGAGTTCAAGTCGAAATCTGGCATTACTTTAGATGGTTGGCAGAGGTGATTGAAAATGAAAAATAAAGTATTGAGCCTCGATAAGATCAGAAAAGCAGGAACAAACGCCTTAGCGCAAGCTCTTGGGCCGATAGATTTGGTGCGATTTCTCCAACAGTTTGACATGGGGAAGGGCGATTATACGAAGGAAAGAGAGAGATGGCTTGGCAGAATAGGCATAAAGGAGATAAAGGAATCTATTGAAAGAGGAAAGAGGAAAAAATAAATTTCTCTATACCTCCAAACATCTTGATCTCAAGAGACTATCGCCCGTGAAAAGTGTGACGAGGTTAAGGCTGCCCGGGAGGTTATTTTGAGGTGGCAGAAAAACAAATAAATAGGCGCTGTCCCTATTTATTTGAGGGTTAGGATTTCCCTTCCTGAAGACTCTTAAGATAGTCCAACAGGGTCTTTTCTCCATCCTCCTCAAACTCTGAGAATTGGATCCCCATCCCTGGCCATCTGTCAGCATTCATGAGCTTGGCCTGCTCCGTGCTGATGACATGAACGACCTCGCCTATGATCTTCACCGGCGCTGAAGAATGAGGGAGATGAAGGACAAGCTCCACTTTTGTCCTGAGGGGAAGGGGCTTGTCCGAGGCCACAAAGAGGCCGCCCTTGGAGATATTTTTGGCGTATTCGTAAACGAATTGCTTCTCTGTTTTGAAGGAGACCTTGAGGGAGGCATCGTAGCGCGTGTGTTTTCTTCCCAGGGTGGTATTGATCCTCGCAGTGATTGCCTTTAGAGCAAAGGCAATGTCATATTCTCCGGAGTATTTGTTGTCAGATGTGAGGATGAATTTGTCTTTGAATGCCTGTCTCTCCTTTTCACCAAGGTTCATGAGTTCATAAATATTGGCCCCGGCTTTTTCAGCCCAGGCTTTGATTAAATTTAAGTAATGGGGAAGGAAGAGGGAGAGATCAAAAGAAATTATTATCCCAAGGGAATCGCTGGAAGACCAGCAGAATAGGTCAGCGGTCTGCAATATCGGATGAGGATATTCCCTTTTTATCTGGTTAAGGAATCCCTCCACAAGGGGGATCTTTGTGGAGACGCCGGGTATGAGGAGTGCAATGTCAAAGATCTTTGCCAACCTAATCCTCTAGGCCCACTACGAGGAGATCGGTAGAGGGGGCGAAGATGAAATGGATATACCCGTCCGGGGACTCTGCCCCCTTTGGAGGGTTGCCGTCCCAGGCGCCTGCCTTGCAGGAATCACGCGCAAGGGTGTCCCATTTCTCCGAGCCGGATGACTGGCGAAGTTTGATTTCAACGAGGTTTCCTTTCGTATCCATCACGGCCTCTACATAGGCGAAGCCGTTGATCCTGGTGATATCTTCCGGCTTGAAGGGGGTGTTCCTTATGTTGAGGATGAAGTGGTCAAAGATTCTGTAAGCGACTCTTCTGACAAAGCTTGCATAGGTGAAGCTCTTGGTGTTGAGGAGCGTGATCTCGCCTTCTTTGACATCAGGTAGGAACTGTGACTCGCCCGGCGGCCCGAACCCCTTCAGTTGGCTGTAGGATGGGAGAAGCTTATTCTCCCGTCCTGCCCCGGGCGTTTGCCCGCCTTCCCCCTTATTGCCGGAAAGGATCCTCTGGAGGTAGGTATCGTTTGCGTCAAGCTTGGCGATGTCCTCCACTTTTTTGGCGCCTCCGCCAACCGGTTTTTCAAGATATGGGGTTCCATTCCATCCCTTGTATCTGCTTCGGGTCTCCTCTGCCACCCTTCTTGAGTAATCGTCCAGGAAACGCGTATGAGCGGGCTCCTCCTGCTTCTCCGGCTTCGCCAGCTCAACAACCTGCCTGTCAAGAGCGAATGGAAGTTGGATGTCTTTCAGGTTGACCAGCTCAATGATCTGCTCCTTTGCCATCTCAACCCCATGGGACGGGATGGCCTGTCTAATGGCCACGAGGGCAAGAAAATGGACGAGGAGCGACAGAAAGAAGAAGACCTCAAGATGTTCCCGTTCTTCCATCATGTTCCCAGTATATCCCAGATACGGGTTTAACGGCAACCCACGATCCTGTCAGAGAAAAGGGAGCTGTGCGACTTCTTTCAGTCGTCCTCGTATCGGACAGAAGGAAACTTATGCCATGTGCACAGGGGGTGGGGCCCTGAAAACATCTTTTTCCTTGCATTGCACCAGGATTTCTCCATGAATTTGACCTTAAGAACGCTTTCGGCCCAGTATCCTATGGGAACAGAAAGGGCAGTGTAAGGCGTGAAGTCGGGCTCAGAGGTGAAGCAGTCTGTCATGGCCAGGGCATGGGCGTCATTCTGATTCAGGGGAGGGAAGCCCATGATCAGCTCTATTGTCTTAAGGACGCTTGGGAAGCTGTAGCGCTTTGGGCTGCGGTATCCTCTTTTGACATACGGTCCGATCAAAACAGCGAACATCCGCTGGGTGTCAATATGATCCCAGCCCGGCTGTGGGTCGTCCTCGGTGACGAAAACAACGCTGTCCTTCCAGAAAGAGCTGTGAGATAGACCGTCCACAATCATGGCGGTAGCCAGGTCGTTCATGGACAGAAGGCAGGGTGGGCAGTGGTCATCGGGCAGGGTGATGAAGACAAAGGGCGGCATCTCTTTGTTTGACTCAAAAAAGTCCAGTGCCTCAAGGAATTTGTTCGATGTGGCAACGTCTGTAAACCTTACACATTTAGGTTTGCCGTCAACAATTTTATCTGTACATATTTTAACATCGTAGAACTTCAGTTCGGGGCGGTCCTCACTGAGGAACTCCCCGAAATTGGAGAATGTGAGGCCTGCCTGGGCGATCCTGTCAAAGATAAACCGCGAGATAGGATATGCCTCAACCCTGTTGTTGTAGCTCGGGATGTTGGGCATGGGGCGAGTGCCGTAGTCCAGGGGATAGAGGCGCTCTGTCCAGTCAGGGACTGTCCCTGCGACAGCGTGAATATGTCCCTGGACAGAGACCTCATTATCGGAATAAAAATTGTGGAGCAGGGTGTAGCGCTCTGCCAGGGCGTGAATATTAGGTGTGGTTGACTTGGGCCCATATAATCCTAATTCCCCGGAAACTGAAAATAAATCGGGATACGGCTCCCCCAGAGAGGGTATGTCTCCGAAGATTTGGTCAAAGGTTTTGTTCTCCCTGAAGATATAAACGATGTGATTGATATTTTTAAAGGCATCATGGAACTGTTCTTCATCACTGACAACTTGTGCACAATTGTTGTTCCTCACCTGGGTGATGCCTGATTCCAGTATGTCATCATCGGGAACATCTACCAAAGAAACGGTCCCCTTCACGGCCCACACGGTATCCTCGGTCAGGGCGAGGCTCGGGGGCCAATGGGGGCCCTGTCCTTCCCCCTTCATATTGGCGATATAAAGGCGTTCCCCGTCGGGGCTCAGGGCAATGGCGCCCGGATACCAGCCAGTGGGTATCTTGCCGACGATCTGACCCAAGGAAATGTCCACCACAGCCACTGCATTCTCTCCTGATAGTGCAACAAACAACCTTTTTCCATCAGGGCTCAGGGCAAGTGAAACCGGGCTGCTCCCGAATGGAGCGCCTTGATAGGGGGACAGAGAGATGACCCACGATATAGGGTTTATCGACAGGTTCTTCAGATTTATTACAAAGATCGTATCTGAGTTGGCATTGGCGATATAACACAGTTTCTTTCCGGCATCAAAAGCCATTGAGGATGGGTGGATCTCTGCTGCGGGTTCCCACAGGGAGACGATCGTGGTTTGGGGGGTTCCTGCCAGGGAAATGAATGTTGCTGTTCCGCTTCCCCTGTTAAGGACGACAAGGGTCCCACCATCAGGGGAAACCCCGACCGTCCAGGGGAATTGGCCGATTCCATCCGTTGAAGTGAATGTCCTTGCAATGGTCCAGGAAGAAAGGTCAACTGCAACGACAGAGTTCTGGGCCAGAAGGGCGATAAAAACAGTGCCCGATGGGCTGACTGCCAGGCCGGTTGCAAACCCGGGCAGACCAAGAGAATCTTTCAGAGCGATGGATTTACCATTGATAGTCAATCTGTAGAGGATCTTATCCCCTCCCCCGGAGGCATAGGCATACTTTCCATCAGGCGAAAATCCCACACCAACAAAGAGGTTTTCAAACTTCTTGAATCCCAGCACTGTGCCTGTGATTGGGTCAATGGCTCGTATGCCGTGGTCGAGGAATATTCCGTTCTCGCTCACCAGGAGCAGGTCCCCGCCCGGGCTAAGGGCCATGCCTTGTGGATGGCCCCCGACTGGTATCTGTGTTCCTGCAGGGGTAATTGCCTTGGTGGTCGGCAGTATTTTCTCCCCTGGGCCGGCTATGCCGGTCAAGCAGCGTCCCGGCCTTTGTGCGAACAAGCTTCCCCTCTCACAGGATGCAAGAGCAAAAAAGAGTGCAATAGCAACTGCAATCTTTTTTATCATGACAGCACCTCCATTTTTTGCGTATCTTTATTAGAACAAGAACCTGTATCCCACAACGAGCTCGTAGCCGCCCACATTCCAAGTTCCGAATGACTCCCCTTGCACCTCAAAATCTATTTCCTGAGAAATGGGTATGGAGATTTCCGCTGTCAAAGCCCCTTTATTGGAAAAATGATAATCAAAACCACCAACGACCTGGAATCCCAATCCGGACCCGCTTGCGCTCTCTTCAACAGTCATGAGCTCATACGTGTAGGGATCTTCCATTGAGACTTCCATGTCAAGGGTTGCGCTGTTATACACGAGTCCAAAGCCGGCAAATGGGGTAAACTTATTTATCGGGAAAGTCGCTAATGCGTTAAACTTGATCGCAATAGTACTAAAAGTTGCTTTAAGGTCCATATCATAATATTCATCCATGTATTCGTCATAATAGCTATAGGTTCCTTCATAGGTTGAGAAGCCAATATAGTTAAGCTCTGCTCCGATGGCGAAATGTTTCGCGATATTAAAACGTCCGTCAATACCGAGCCCAATTCCCGTGCTGAAATCCTTCATTCCCTCTTCATCGCTGTTGGGGACAAATATAAGAAATTTAGGGGCAAGCGATCCTTTCTCCCATCCCCTTGTCTTGGCACTGGGCTTCTCCACGCCTTCCGGTTGAACCCTTCGCCTGGCCTCTGATGGTTGTTCCTCTTCCCCGGAAATGGCCGCAAGGGTTAAATTGAGCCTCAAGAGTATATTGGGCTTGACAACTATATCCCTTTCCTTTGCCTGGTAATCAGGGTGTTCTACCCGCACCGTGTGCCTGCCAGCGGTGAGGTTGGAAATCCGCAAGGGCTCTCCTTCCTCGGATATGGCTCCCTGGTATTGTCCATCCAGATAGACCTGGGTGCCGCCTATTCCCGTGTTCACAGAAAGGGCGCCAAATTCCTGGGAGGGCTGAGAAGGAAGTGCTCCTACCTCTACACCAAGTAGCCTGGCAATTGCACGATCTATTGCCTCGTATGTCGCCTCTATATCGCCCCGGCTGGATTCGCTCACGGTGTTCATGCTCGTGAGAAGGGAGATGTTTACGAGCTTCAGGTCAACCGTGTAGAACCTCTCCTTCACCTTTGTGATTGTGCCCACGATCATCTCCGAGGCGCCAAGGGCTTTTCCTACCTTGGCCAGGCATTCCTCGGCATAGCAGTCCGTCATCTTCTGCTGTCGGGCTTGTTCCGACAATGCCTTCCTCGTCACTGTGGGGTCGGTCGTCCGATATTTTCCTGTGGCTGCCACCCCTGCCTGCAGCCTTCCAGAAAGCGAGGCCTTCAAGTGCACAGGCACACCAACAAGCTCAAAGTCTGCCACCATGACAACGGGCTTCTCCTGGGCTTGGGAAAAACCTCCCAACAGAATTGTTGCAATGAATGCGCCGAGACAAAATACTAATCTGTGAATCTTCATAGAGAACCCCCCTCTTCCGTTAGCTGGTTTCTTAAGTCTATTTATTGAGTAAATTCTCAATTTCATCCTCCAACTCAGCCTTCTTGCTCTCGTTCATCCCCACGAAAATCTTTACGACTTTTCCTGACCCATCCATGACAAACATCTTGGGCAGATGCACAACGCCATATCTCTCCATGACCAACTGAAGACTGTCGTGAAGAACAGGAAAGGTCACCTTAGCTTTTTTGATGAGCTCCTTTGTCTTCTTTGCCTCTCCCTTGTCCACGCTCACATTGATCACGAGGAGACCATTTTTCTTGTGCTTCTGATAGAGGGACTCCAGGATTGGAAGCTCCTGGATGCACGGCTTGCACCAGGAGCCGAAAAAGGTGAGAATAATCGCCTTCTTGGGCTCTTTCGCCTTTGCGCCATAATAGTGGGAAAGGGTCAATTCCTTGTTCTCGTCAAAGAGGTAGGAGATGGTAAAATCAAGGGCATATCCGCCCGACCCTGGGGATTCCCGTGATAGGGCAATCGTTCCCCACAGAAGAAAAACGAAGAGACAGAGTAAAAGAACGGTAAGCTTTCTTTGCATATTACCTATGTGTCCCAATATTTACACTTATTAATCCTTTATGTCAAGCAGTAGTTTTGATAACCCTTGGAACCTGACCGATTATACAAGCTTTAGGTGTAAAAGCTTCCGGGCGAGAGAGTAGATATCTGAGTGGCTTCCTTCTTTACGGATTCCAACCACTGTTATAAATACCCTCCCATGTTCCACCCTGAAGATGATACGGTACCGTTGACCAATTACCCGAAGGCTTCTAAAACCGGCCAGCTCTCCTATAAGAGACTTCCCTTGTTTTTCTGGTTCATGGTTCAGGGTTCCGGCTCGTTCAAAAATTTTCGCCTGGATACGTCGATCCACTATATGTTCCAGCATCTTCAAGGCCCCGGCTGTCCAGCGAACGGGATAGACACCTTCTGTCACAGCTTAAGTCTCCGCCGTACCTCCTCCATGCTGTAGGTCTTCCCCTCCCGGATTTCTTTAATGCTTTGATGCAGTGCAGCCAGAAGCCCCTCATCTCCCATAATTTCAAGGCTCTCAACAAGGGACTCGTAGAGATCCCAGGGTAGGATCGCCAGGACAGGCTTCCCCCTGCGAGTCACGGCCACTGCATCTGGTTCTGCTTCCCTGGAAAACTCTTTCGGAAGACCTGTCAATTTATGCCGGGCTTCAGTAATGGAAAGCTCTTTGGGCACTGTATCACCTCCTTTGCTTGTACCTCTAAATGTACAACCAAATGCCCACAATGTCAAGTCTTGAGCCCAAGAGATAGAGGAGGGTCAGGAAAAATATGATATTGCAAAACTTGATCCCAACTGGGGTTGGTTGACATGGGCGTGAGCGATTTCTATGATAAAGGGTATGGCAGAATTAATGCATGAAAAGAACAAGGGGTTCGATCCGCGCATCGCCCGCCTGAAGGAGCGTCTCCTTACAGCACCCTATGAGGTTTGCATGGCCCGGGCACTCCACTTCACCCGTTCCTATAAAGAGACCGAGGGAATGGACCCCCATCTTCGCAATGCCCTTGCGCTCAAGCGCACTTTGGAGAACCAGAAGATCTTCATTTATCCGGACGAATACATTGCCGGAAGCAAGACGGAGAAGTTCCTTGCAGGGGCGCTTTCAGTGGAGCGCGGGGACTTCCTGAGAACCCTTCAGATAGAGATGGACATCCTCCATTTGAAACACCGCCCATTTCTTATTACAGAGGAGGAAAAGGAGCTGTTCTGGAAGGAGATCGTTCCCTACTGGGACGGCCGGACCGTTAGGGATGTCAAGGCGCGCGAATGGGAGAATAACGGCATCATTGAGAAAGATGTGAGCCTCCTTTCCTGGCTGCGTGGCTTGCGCAGCAGGGTTAGATTCCTTCGGTATGTGGGCAGAAAAAGCCTTCGCAAGATCATTGGCGCAAACCGCCATGCTCCCCTGACGCTCAAGAGGATTCGCACCCTTCGTTCCCTTCGCTATGAGCTTGCCAATAACAACCCCAACCCGGCTGTTTTCTGCTTTGATGTCCAGGGGCATCTAAGCCTTGGGGTTGACAAGGCGATCGCCAAGGGCATGGGGGGGATAATCGCAGAGGCAAAGGCGCAACTGAAGCTCCTGGAAAGGAGCGAGCCGGACAATCTCAGGGGACAGCATTTCCTTGAGGCCGTCATCATGAGCCTTGAGGCAGCCATCCATTATGGTGAGCGCTTTGCAGGCCTGGCAGAGACCATGGCAGCAGAGGCCAAGGACGCCAAGGAAAAGCGCCGTCTTGCTAAGATCGCTGAGCACTGCCGACGTGTCCCCAGAAACAAGCCAACAAGCTTCCACGAGGCAATCCAGGCGCTATACCTGACCCTGCTGGTCGGCGAGATCCAATATGGAACCCATGAAGTATTTGCTGTCGGACGGACGGATCAGTATCTCTATCCCTTTTATCAAAAAGACATTGAAAGCGGCCGCATTACACGGGAGGAGGCCAAGGCGCTTCTCCAGGAACTCTTCCTGAAACTGGAGGCCAATGTGGAGCCGATCCCCGAGGTCGGGATGGAGACAAATGCGCCCCTTGGGAACAGCCAGCATGTTGTGACCATCGGCGGGCTGACCCCTGAAGGCAAGGACGGCACAAACGATCTTTCCATGCTGATCCTTGATGCCTTTGAGGAGATGAACGGGGCCATCAACCAGCTCTCGGTAAGGATCCACAACGGTTCCCCAGATGCCTTCGTCCGCCGCACCATGGAGGTGTTCAGAAAGACGAACGGGATAGCGCTCCATAACGATGAGGCAAGCATTGCAGGCATGCTTGCCGATGGACTTAGCCCTGAAGACGCCAGGGATTATGTCATTGTTGGATGCATTGAGACATCAGGTCAGTCGGACACCCACGGGTGTGTTGGGGGGCATGAGCTTGTCCTTCCCGCGGTCCTCCTTTTGACCCTCAGCCGGGGAGAATATCCTCCGCCCTTTATAGGGCAGCAGAAGGGCTATGACAGTGGAGACACGGGCAAACTCAACACATTTGAGGATTTCATGGCTGCCTTCAAGCGGCAGTTGTCCTTTCAGGTGAAGACCATGGTGGGAGCCGTTGCCGGAAAAGACAAAACCTACAGGGATATTCTTCCGGCCCCCTATGTCTCGGCATTTATGGATGACTGCATTGAAAAGGCCATTGATATTACTGGCGGCGGGGCAAGATACGATTTCACATCCATAGATGTCAGGGGCATGGCGACCCTGATTGATTGCCTTCTGGCCATAAGAACATTTGTTTATGAGAAGAAAGAGCTTACCCTCAAGGAGCTTATCAAGGTCTGCAACGGAAACTTCAAGGGTCACGAGGTCCTTCGCCAGCGCCTCATCCATGAGGCCCCCAAGTTCGGCGTTGGAAACGATGAGGCCGATGCCATGGCCCTCCAGATTCTTCAGTGGTTCTACGAGGAAGCTTCCAAGTATCGCAATTTCCGCAAGGGTCATTTCAGGATGTGCTATTATTCCTACGGCAATCATGTAATTGACGGCTTCACGCTGGGGGCGACGCCCGACGGCCGCCTCAGGGGGGAGCCGATCTCCAATGGTGTTTCCCCTTCAAATCTCGTAGAGCCAAGCGGCGGGGTAACAGGGCCAATGCGTAGCGTGGCCAAGTTCCCTCCCCAACAGGTCTCATCGGGCATATCATTGAACATGAGGTTTTACCCCAACTTCATCAAGACCGAGCAGGGCCTTGACACTTTTACCTCTATGATACGGACGTATTTCAAGAAGGGCGGAATGCATATCCAGCCCAATGTCGTGTCCACCGAGACGCTCCGCGACGCACAACTGCACCCGGAGCGCTATCGCGATCTGATCGTTAAAGTCTCAGGGTATTCGGCATTTTTCACTGACCTCGGCAAGTCCATCCAGGAAGACATCATAGCCCGCACAGAGTTCGGAAGGTGATATTGTGAAAAGCATCACCGGCCGGATATTTGATATCTCCCGGGGGTGCGTTGATGACGGCCCCGGCCTGAGAACAGTTGTTTTCTTAAAGGGATGCCGCCTTTTGTGTCCCTGGTGCCACAATATAGAGGGAATATCGTTCGAGCCGGAAATCTCATACGACATCAGCCGGTGTATAGGCTGCAAGAAGTGCCTTGAGGCCTGCCCCAGGGACTGGCCGTTTGATGTCCCCAATGCGTGGCGAGCTGGCTGCACGGTCCAAGCGCAATGCACCGGGGTGTGCCCATCAAAGGCGCGCAGGCTTGTCGGCCGCAGCTATGGTGTTGAAGAGCTTGTCTCCGAGGTGACTGACGAAAACGATTTCTTCTCAGGCACGGGCGGGGGTGTAACCTTTTCCGGCGGGGAGCCATTGGCACAGCCCGAGTTCCTCTTTGCATGCGCTGATGCCCTTGGGGAACGGGACATTCATGTGGCAGTGGAGACAGCGGGCCTGTGGCCATCTGCGCTCATAGAGAATATTATCGGACGAATTGACCTTGTCCTTTTTGATCTCAAGCACAGCGATCCTGAAAAATTCAAGAAGGTAATCGGCAAGGACAATGCAGTAATCCTGGATAACCTCAAAGAGCTTCTATCAAGGGACATCCCAATAGAGGTGCGGATTACACTCGTCCCGGAGTTCAACAGCTCTGAGCATGACCTCGTTTCCATTTCCTCGTGGCTGAAGACATGCGATCGCCTCCCCCCTGTAAGGTTGCTTCCTTTCCACCGTCTTGCTATATCAAAGCAGGGCCTGTTTGGCCGTACATATCCATATGCAGGTTTTAAACCCATTTCTGAGAAGGAGCTTTGCGATGCAGAGAAGGTGCTGGTTCGCGAGGGGATAATACGCAACACAAGGGAGGCTTTCGTATGACACAAAAAGGATCATCGAAGAAATCGCGGGACATGTGGAGGGGGCGCCTGGGCGCCGGGCTTGACGAGACTGCACTCGCATTCATAAGCGGCATGGAAGAGGACAGGAGGCTTGTTGAATACGACATCACGGTCAACCAGGCCCATGTTCTGATGCTGAAAAAGGAGGGCATCGTGGACAAAAAGTCCGCCGACAGGATCGTGGCAAGCCTTGAGAGGGCAAGGGCCGAGCACAAGCGAGGGTTGTTGCTCCCCAAATATCCAAGGTTCGTGGATGTCCATCCGATTATTGAGCAGTTCGTCATTGACGACCTTGGTGTGGATGTGGGAGGGAAGATGCATATTGCCAAGAGCCGAAATGACCAGGTCATGGCAGATATCCGGCTTTATATGCGCGATGAATTTCTCAAGCTGGTTGAACAATTACTCGCCCTGATCTCTGCGATGCTTTCTCTCGCCGGGAAACACCGTGAGACGGCCATGCCCGGATATACACACACCCAGCATGCGCAGGTGACTTCCTTTGGCCATTACCTGCAGTCCCATGCGGATGTCCTCCTGAACGATGTGGCGCGCATCATGGGCTGTTATTCCCGCATGAACCTCAGCCCATTGGGGGCCTGTGCATTTGCAGGGACGAGCGTCCCCATAGACCGGCATTACACAGCCACACTCCTTGGTTTTGACGGGATCGTGGAAAATGCAACCTCTGCCGTCTCAAGCCGTGATGTTCTCCAGGAGGCCGCTTGTGTTGTCGCCCTTCTCATGAGCAGCCTCAGCAGGATTGCCTCGGACATCATATTGTGGTCGACCTTTGAGTTCGGCATGGTGGAGCTTTCCGATGAGATGTCAGACACGAGCAGCGCTATGCCCCAGAAAAAGAACCCGGATCCAATGGAGGCGATCAGGGGCAAGGCGAACGAGGCCATCTGCTCCTGTGCCAATGCCCTCAGCCTTGCACGAGGACTTGTAACGGGGTATCACAAGGACTTTCAGGAGATGAAGAGGCCGCTCTGGAAGAGCATGGACGATGCCCGGTTTTCCGTTGCTGTGATGACCAAGGCCCTGCGGACCCTCATCGTCAAGAAGCGAAGGATGTTGGAGCTTGTCCTCAGGAATAATGTGACGGCCATGGACCTGGCTGAATACCTTGCCCTGAACACACCCATTTCGTTCAGGGAGGCCCATTACCTTGTGGGTTCTCTTGTCAGGGAGGCCATGAATCACGGAAAAGGGCTTGCAGCGATCACCTCCGGCCAGCTCACATCTCTTGCGAGAAAGAAGCTGGGGAAGAATGTGGTCATCCCTCAGGAGACGATCAATCGCATTTTGGACCCTCTTCACAGCCTCCGGTCAAGGATCAGCGCGGGCGGGCCGTCTCCCTCAGAGGTTGCGAGGATGATCAAGGACCGTGACCGCACCGTGGAATTGTTAAGGAAAGACCTTGAGATTAGGAAGAAGAGGGTAAAAATTAAATAGGGACAGCGCCCATTTAATTTGTCTTCCTGAAATAAAGAAATAAATAGGGACAGTGCCCATTAAATTTGTCTTTTATCAGAATGTTGCGGAGAGGAAGGCCATGAGCTTAAGAGGGAGGACCTCGGCCCCATAAGTAGTGTCTCCCTTGGTGAACCCTCCGTATTCCCTGAACGTTTTGTCACCTACGATATTGTAGCCAGAAATCCCTGCCTCAAAATATTTTAAAAATGTATATGCTGCCTTGATGCTCAGAAGAAGGTGACCTGTGACGTCCACATACTTCCAATTTGGTTCGTCTATGGGCATTGTTGGATCTATGACCGTGGGCCTTTCATGGTTTAAGTAATGGCCGAATGCCCCGATAGAGAGGCCATTCTTATTGGAAGCCCCTGTTCCGGCGAATTGGGCTATTGCCCCCAATGTGACCATGTGGCGCTCCGCGCGCCAGTAAGGGTATTTATCGGGTGCTTCGTTGTGGACATAAGAATAGGACAGGATCCCATGAAGGTATCTGGAGGCATAGAGATCAAGCGCCAGCTCTCCGCCGTTTGCATATATCAGGGTGCCTCCGGGGATATTGAAGTAGGTCGCCGGCGATTTTCTTGGGGGTGCTTCGGCTAAAAATTTAAATTCAATACTACTTTCCAGCTCGTCGTGAAAGAGGGTCAGAGAATAACGGAGGACATCCTGGAATCGGCCAAGGTATCCGACCTCATAGGAGGTCACTTTTTCGTTTAGGAGGTTGGGATTGCCGAATACTTTTCCCTCTTCAAAGATCATCTCAAGAACAGCCTGTGTGGCACGGTCTTTAATGCCATCGAATTTCACAAGGAGCTGCCCCTCAAAGAAGTTGGGTTTCCTGAATCCATGTCCTACTGTGCCCCTGAAGGAATGATTCTTCCACGGGAGGTAAACCACTGCCCCACGCCAGCTCCACGCTTGCCGCGTAATGGTATATTGATCATTTCTGATCCCGCCGGTGAAAATGAGCTTGTCTATGGGTGAGAATTCATCCTGAAGGAACTCGCTCCAGTGGAGTTCCCTGTTGAGCCTCCTTCCTTCCCATTCTTTATGGATCATCTGAGAGGTAACATTGGAAACATCCCCTATCATCCCAACGGTTATCCTGTTGCGTGCAGGGAATTCTACGCCGTAATCAAGAGAGAGAGCAACATGGTTTGCTTCAAATGGTATTTTCCCGGATTTGAGGACAAGGGTGGAGTAGAGTGGGATGATGATGTCCATAGAATCGAAGTATTCCCTCTCCCAGAAGATTTGCAAAGAGGCCCCTTTGTAGGAATAATCCCCTCTGAGGTAATTGTCTGTCCTCTCGTAGGGAATTTGAAAATACCCGTAGAAAAGCTTGCCCTTAGATACACTAATCCCACCCTCCAGGGAACCTTCCCCGAACTTGTTAAAGGAATGAGATGCTTTTACCCTCGTCTTTCCCACCTTGTGGGCACCTGCGTCCCCTGTGAACCAGTCTGCTTCCTCCCGGTACTCCCCGGATATAGAGTATCCTGTGGCCCCGATCCTTCCACTCCCCCTGGCCTGGGCAGACAATGCAGGTCCCGAAGTATCATTTTCCAGACCATGGACTACTCCTCCGACAATTTTTCCCGTAACTGTGTGCTCTCCGTCCTTGTCAGGGGGCTGGCGTGTGATGATATTGAAGAGTCCGGTCAGGGCACCGGAGCCATAGAGAACAGAGGACGGCCCCCTTATGACCTCTATCCTCTCAATGTCCTCCAAAGCCATAGGTAGGTCCTCGGTCAGGGGAAGAGACATGATCCAGTCATTGGAGGGCCTGCCGTCAACCATAATTAGGGAAAGACACAGGGACGTGGCGGGGCCGCTGAATCCCCTATTGTTGACGTAATAGATTCCCGGGATTAGGGAGCGAACAATGATTCCAGGAGCGAGGCGGAAATAATCACCCAGGCTGTTGTATCCTGAGGCATCAATCTCTTCCCTGGTGATCACCTCTATGCTGGATGGCGCCTGTTCTATGGACTGAAGGTGCTTTGCTGCAGAGACAACCATGGGCTCCTCACCAAGGAGAAACATCTCTGCCCGTTCGTATTCTTCTATGCCCATCTCGTCTGCTCCTGCCTTTACGGCCACCAGGGACAGAAGAGCGGCACAGAACAGAAGACATCTAATTAGACCAACCATGCAGGTATAATAACATAAAATATTTAAAAAAGGAGTAAAATTAAATAGGGACAGCGACCATTTATTCTGCATAATGCCGCAGGCGCCTCCTATACCTAATCCATACCAAAGAGTGGATAAGGGAAAAACGAATTGACCTGCCCACTTAAAAATTGATGCAGCTTAATCAGGCTTGACACTAACTTATGAAGTGATATAAAGAATGAAGGTTGGTCAAAATTTCCAAAGGAGGTAAAAACTATGGGCCTGGAAAATAAATGCATCGTCACCTGCGCAACGGCAGGGGGGGCGACCCGGAAAGAACAAAATCCGGCGGTTCCTTATGGGGTTAAAGAGACGATAGAGGAGGCGGTCAAGTGCTATAATTCCGGGGCTGCCGTCGTCCACCTTCATGTGAGAAATGATGATGGGTTTCCCACATATGATCCTAAAACAATCATAGATGTAGTGCAGGGGATAAGAGCCAAATGCCCTGTCCTCATTAACCTGAGCACAGCCATATTTGTCGGGCTCGACCCCGAGCAAAGAATCTCTGTCGTTCAGAACGGCAAGCCCGACCTGGCATCCCTCAACTCCGGCACGATGAACTTCGGGATTGCAGACTGGGCGTCGGGGGAGGTGCGGATTGAGTTCGTATTTGAAAATACCTTCAGCACCATCAAAATGTTCAATGAAGAGATGAAGAAGGCGGGCACCAAGCCGGAGCTGGAGGTTTATGACATCGGGCATGTTGACAATGTCATGCTGCTCCAGAAGACAAAAATATTCGATGAGCCGCTGTATTTCCAGTTTGTATTCGGAGTCGCAGGCGGAATCACCCTTACCCCGTTTAGCTTTGCCCATTTTATCAGCAAGATCCCCGCAAACTCTCCATGGAGCGCCTGCGGTGTCGGACCAAACTCTTTCAAGGCTGCCTATATGTGCGCAGCAATGGGCGGGAATGTGAGGGTAGGGCTTGAAGACAATCTCTATATTTCCGGGAAGACCCTTGCAAAAGGGAACTACGAGCTTGTCGAGAAGGCTGTGCAGATCGTCAGAATGGCTGATAGGGAGCCAGCTACTCCGGATGAAGCAAGGGAGATCCTCCATCTTCCGAAAAGGAAATAATATAGCTCCTAAATAGGGGTGTCAGTTTCTTCTGAACCGCAAGCTCAGCAACACTATGCGGGGAGGACCAACCTGTGAGCAGTCCAGAGGATGGGACTCGGAAAAATGGTCATAAGAAAGTTCCACGGAGGGATTTCCTGATCCTTGCCGGGGCAGGAGCTATTGGAATAGGAATTAGCTGTTCTCATGCATTCGCCACACAGTCCCAAAAACCAGCAGTCCTGAAGAATGGACGCACAATGAACACGCAAAGGCATAAACTCATGGAGTTGACAGATGAAGAAAAAACCAAGCCATACGCCAAATATTATTACAAGAAATTGGCACCCATACCTGAAGATGTTATAAAAGCTATAAACTCCGGGCCTATCAGCCCCAAGCTTGCCCTCCTTTTTGAGAATAAAAACGACCTTTTCAACCCTGGATATCATGCCGTAGAGACCGGTTACTGCACCATGCCTGACAATAGTTACTATGTTGCTGTCCTGACAAAAATGCCCGGAGTAACAGGGGAAATGCTCGACTGGTGGTTTACCTGGCAGGCACTTGAAAATCTTAGGTATAAAATATGGTATCCGGGCCACCACCTTGGGATATCGGTCAAAGGCAGAGAGCAATTAACGGATACAAAATTGTCATATTGTGAAAGATACTGGAACAATCCCCAGTATCCTGTTGAAGATGTTGGGATCGGTGTGGACACATTGTCCATCAACTTTATTCCCCCAAAGGACTTTGGCTTCGATACATCACGATTTAAAGAGGCCAATGTTGCCACAATAGTCTGCGCAATTGTTGGGTCAGAGACTAAAAAGACACAGCATACATATATGTGTCATTTTGTTCGGAATATAGAGGACGGCGTTGAGATGCGCAGTCGTTTCTGGATAGGGCGCACCCTGAAGGTAAAGTTCGCTTCGGAAAATTCATTTATTAATCGCATTATAAATACACAATTAATGCGCAGATTGGTTATTCCAAAAGGGACTGGCTATTCCATGGCAATGCATTGCGCTCAAGAATATAACAATCTCGCAGAAATCCTCCCTGACCTATATAAAGAATACAGCCGTGCCTGAAGTTTGTAACCAGCGCCAATTATTTTTCTGGAGGGAAATCCAAATATAGGTATTTCGGGGATCATTGAGAAATCATCAAGATCCGCGATCCCCATAATTTTTCTTGTCCCATATATACTTCTTCACATTAAATAGGTTTGTAATAATCTCAAAAATAATAAATAATCAAAAGCGAAAAAGAATATTGCATGAAGTTCAATAAAATGACAGAAAATAAGACCAGCAGAATGCCGGGAAGTGAAATCGCCAATTCAATAAAAGGCCTAATTATTTTATTTTTCTTGGCACAAACATTTCTTTTGCTCGGCGGCTGCCGCTCATCAGAAAAGTCAGGTCTCACTCCCTATGATCTTTTATATATTACCCGCAGGCCGCCTCTGGATAAAGCCTTTGTTCTCGATCTCAATGGAGAATCTTACGGCCGCAAACTTCTTGCGGTGTCACTGCAGGGAGTAGTTAATCGGAAAAAGGCGAGGTTGTTTATTCTCGGAGACAGCATAAATGCAGATCTCGAATCCAATCGCCCATGGGAGTGCGCGGAAGAGCGTAACGCGGCGCAGTTTTGGCTGAGTGTGTATCAAACACGCTATGGACTGGAGCTTGCCGGCTCGGGAAAACTCGAAGGGGCGTTAGATCGCTTCCCCAATGAGGCAAGGGGATATGTTCTGTTCGATGAGACAGAACCGTGGACGATTAACGCTGCGACTACGATAGCCGCAGTCGAGCAAGCGCTTATCGTCGCCCCGGATGATATGCCAGTACTCGAAAGCCGTGGATATCGGCTGATCGACGATCTTCGCGGCCGTTGGCCGGACGCTCGCACGGCCTACCAGGAGGTTTTCACTGAGTACTACCCGCGTCTCACTGGTAAGGGAATCGCACTCATTTCGCCCGGAGATTATCGCCTTCGTGATTTCTTGATCGAACAGGAAATAATGGCTGTTTACTCCAGGCCGTCGCTGGACGATTGGGATTTTATGGTCAAATTTCTGGCCGGATTGCCCGATAACCTCCCGGTCTTCGGCTATGTTGCGCTCACCGCTGATGAAGAGGTCATAGCGGTTTACAAGCTCTCTGAACTTGGCAAGTACCTAATACCTTCCGACACCACGCCGAATCTGTCCTTTCATGTATCGGTAACGCCATCTAATCCTGCACCTTGGAAAGATTATGCCCAAGATACCAGTCCCTGCGTCGAGGGGAAAGTTAATGTAGCCATTGCCCTCAGCGACGGCGACAACCTCGTTATGCCGCTCAACCGCTATATTTGGCCGGCGGCATGGCCTGGATCACGCGATGGACGCATTCCGCTTGGCTGGAGTTTTTCGCAGGGTCTTTCTGCTCTGGCTCCTGCAGTATCCGATTACTATCGTGCTACGGCGACAAATGCGGATGAGCGAATCACCATGTTCGGTATCGGCTATACGCATCTTTCCTATTACAAAGATATCGATTTCCTGCTTAATCGCAGTTTCGCACGTATGGCCGCGGAAAAAGCGGCGGTGTTCTGGACGCTCGATATGATCGGCCTGTCAGTTGATTATGCCCCTGCCTGGCAGCGGGTGGTGGACGCGCGACGCGATGGACGGCCGCTTGGAGCGCTGCTCGGTTATTTCGATTTTGGTGGCGGCAGACACTTCAAAGTCGACGGCAATTTCCCCGTGCTGACTCCGACGAGTCTTTATGAGGACACGACGGCAATAATCGTCGAAAAGCTTACTAAGATTGCCGGTGAGCCGATCGTCGGAACTCCTGTGATTTTTATCAGCGCCTCTGCCTGGAGTAACCAAGCCTATGAGCTCGGGAAGATTCTCGCTCCGCTGCGCGAAATCGGAATTAACTTTGTCCTCCCGGTGGATGCCATTACCTGCCTGCGGAACCAATAACTATCAATTGACAATCTCGTAGATGGTAGGTAGCCAGTGCATGTTCGATACCTGCGATGTTTTTATTCTCAAACCAGGCGGCGGAAGCAGCCGATAGTTTCCCCTTCTCCTGCATCTTCTGGGTATGGCCTTGTCGCGGGGTAGAGTCCACCCGCGAGGATTTTTACGGAAACAGCCGGCCCCAAATGATAGACAAGTTTATTGTCAAATCGTGTCAAGCCGTTGGTTCGCGTAGATTTTGGATTTCTCGTTTCGCCGGGACGCTGCAGCAGAGCTGGGCAATCCCCTTGGCAGTGTGCTACGCTGTTCTTCCGGTGGAGGTGGAAGGCGATCTGGTGACGCTCCCGGGCTTCTCAGCCGAAGGCTTTATGCCATAGGCAGATCCGCCCTTGGCGGAGATCCGCCTCTGGCGGAAAACCCGGCGTTCCTCTAATAACCAATACGATATCAGGTTATCAAGACAGTAGAAGACATTAATTATTCAAATGTCAATATTCCCAACGGATGGCGTAGAGCTCACCTGATGCGGTACGGATAAATGCCCTGTTCCCTCTCGCTGAGACACTGACAATCCTTGGATACTTCCCCCCCATCACCTTCGCGGTCCAGCGGGGGGTTCCCGTTCTCTCATCGTAGGCAGTAAGTGCATCAGGCGCAAAATTGATAGTGCTGAAGAATCGGGCCTTTCCTCCTGTAACCACCCGATCTCGTGGGTCTCCAACGATCACAGTGTCGTCGCCGAAAACGGGGAATACCCTCTGGATATGAAAATCTTTTGACCAGAGATGTTTCCCTGTCTTGATATCCAAGGCGATGAGTTGTTTTCCTTCAGAGGTCTGATTGATATACAGAATCGTCTTATCTCCGATGAACAACTTTGTATCTGGATACCATAAAAAGGCAGGCGCTCCTTCAATGTCATAGCGTTGAAGTATGCGTCCCGTGGAGGGGTTTAGTGAATACAGATGATTTGAATCATCTGGCCGGAAAAGGAAGACGACAGAATTACTGGAATAGGCATCTTCGATCCTCAACCACGCCTTGCCTTGGGTCTGCCAGAGGATGGTTCCTTTCCCGGGATCGATTGAATATGTCCATCCCATTGAAAAAGTATCAGGCGATATTTTATTGAGCGCGCTCTGCGTAATAATTATAGATTGTTGAGTAGGAAGGTATTGGGTCACAAAGACGGCACCTTCTGGTGTCTGGAGGTCACCCGACCAAAATTCTGTATGGAGTTCCGATGCCGGGGACAATGGGATTTCCCATAATTGATTCCCTGAATCAAGATCATATGCCTGAAGGACCAGTTTTCCGTAATTGATGAATCCCTTTTTATTTGCAAATCCATCAGGCGTGCGGAGATCAGTGAAAAGATATATTACCTTCCCGTCCAATATATCGAATACGATAGGCTCAGGAGTCAGTGGTCCTTCCCATAACACTTTGTCCCGTTGGCTATTCTTCACCACCAGTGACACTCTGCGTGCGAAACCCCAATGAGGTTTCACACAGACCCACCTCTCCTGAGAGAAAAGACAATTGTCCTCATACTGATATCCTTTGGCTCCGGAGGGTGACAATACATAGTAACCAACCAGAGTCTTCACGGTCACTTCTCCCTTATTTTCCACAACCATCAAGCTCGATGAAGAGATGACATTGCCGAAGTGGAATGTCTCCTCGCCGGAAGATTCCGAGAGAAGAATCAGGTCGGTATTTCGCTGTATAAGAAGACGGCCCATGGATAAGAGATAGGGGGATCCGTCGATGAAAACATCTCCAGACACTGGGTCTTTCTTGGCAGGATCTACATGGGCCGACCACTTAACCCAAGCCCGGCCAGACACTGCATTAATCTCGAGGGATTCCTCTTCATTTTCCGTCAGTGCCTGCCACTTGTCAGGGAATCTCACAGTGGGGCCAAGGCAGCAACATCCCGTCAATACACAGGCGCAGTATAAAATGCCGATGAAACAGTTTAGTCGGCGCATTAGAATTTCTGGGTGAGGGAAATACCCATTTCCGGACCGATAGAGATGTTGATGTGCTCCAGAAGGCGGCGATTGTATCGATTGGCAGAAAACCCAGCGTCGATGCCAGCGTAGAGTGTTATGCTGAACCAACTGATGTATCCAATGACTCCTTGGGTATTCCATACGGTTTTCCCATTATGGGTATATGTGCCGCCCCCCCAAAGGAGCAAGGATCCAACAGCAGCGGGAAAGAGAATACATCCTTTCACATATTCACCTGTATATATATGACCTGCACCTGGGATGATGATTGAAATGAGCCCGGGGAAGAGCATGGATTTCCTCATATTTTGGAACTCAGGTGTCCCGAGGTATGCCCACCTGGCATGGGCCACAAAATCATTATGCCGGATAAGAGGTTTTCCGGTCAGAAACCGAACTATAGAATCTCCAAGGGAGTTCATATCATCAATGACCTTATCTCTTTGAACTGAGGAGTAAATATCATGTACATCACCTGAAGAGAGGTTATAGATAAGCACTTCTATATCGGTCTGGCCAGAAGCGGATGATAAAGAGATATTCCCTCCGATAACAACACCCTCTGTAATTCCTGCTCCCTGAAGAGTCTTCAGGAAATCCTTTGTAAATTTTCTCGGTTGGAGAACAGGGAAATTTCTCTCTTCCCAGACCGCAATTTCGTCTGATTTCATTAGGACCCTGGAGAGCTCATTGGATAAAACATCTCCATTTATTCCTGTGAAAGGAAGTACTATAGTCTTTATCATTGGAGACGCGTTAACGTTAAACGCTAAGGAAGGAAGAAAGCCTAATGCAAAAGCAAAGAAGCCAATAAAACGCTTCATTGTATATAGGTATATAGCAAATTATCCTACGGATCTGGTTGTGTCCCGAATTTTGTGGAAATTGGCTTCTCCGGTATTCCTGAACTGAAAACGGCTTCCATAGATGCACTATGATCAATTATTTTTCCTCTGTCCATATTCAGGTATCCCCCTCAGGCCGCTTTCTGAGTGACCACAGCCGGAACCTTATCAAGCTGCCGCCAGCCTTTAATCTTGCGCAACAAGACTTGCCCGCTCATCAGCAGCCCAAAGAACAATAGCTCTGCACTCTCGGCGTTCGGGAGCGACCCCTGGGTTTTCACCCGTCGTCTGAAC